>Ga0209394_1000253_pt1 | contig 48374 bp, 57 predicted proteins | sample JNZ201metaG_FD_184122 | JGI IMG/M metagenome (GOLD analysis project Ga0209394, IMG submission 184122) | Hot spring microbial communities from Jinze hot spring, China to study Microbial Dark Matter (Phase II) - JNZ 20120812A (SPAdes) (version 3) ...
GGTTTGCGACGAAAACATCAATATAAACATGGTTCTATTAAGGAGAAAGTGAAGTATGGCTTAACTGTGGAAGTATACGAGGTTGGAAACGGTGAGACCTGAAATATCATTCTCTGAAATGCAAATAAAAAAAGGAGTTGACATCTGTCGTTGATGCTATTAAGGAGAAAGTGAATTTATTCCTTATCAAGCGTATTTCTAACAACGTCTAGGTTGAGTGTTTCTCATCTGTGGGTAAAATATGGAAAATGGAATAAAGTCCATAATAAGCAACCCTAAATAGGACAGCAATGAATATTGTTGCAATTTTAGCTATGTATGTGCTGTTGGGAGCTCTGCAATCAAACAGCTGATAAGCAAGAAATCGAATCGTCTAGCCTTAAGATTTTCAGTCTATGATGTCTTACTGATAAATCCTTGTTTTCTCAGATAAGCTTAAATATCTGAGCTATAATCGAATATCTGGGTTTTGAGAGATGTCTGAGGTTGAAGTTAGAGTTAGTAAGAAGAATACGCTCTATATTCCCAAGTCTATAGCTGAGGCTTTAAGCATTCGTGAGGGAGCACGTCTTAAGATGAGAGTTGAAGGAAATAAACTTGTAGCTGAAGTTATTCCTGATCCATTTTGGCTAGCGCTTAAAGGGTCAAAATTCAGCTCAACTACGTTTGAAGAGTTTGAGGAAGAATCAGAAAAAATGCAGGAGGAGATTTTTGGTGGAGAAGATACTTCTTGATTCAACGTATCTCCTTCCAATTGTCGGTATAGCCGTTAAAGATGTTGAAGAGATTTTAAAAGTCCTAGAGAGACTTTATAGGGCTGACGCCATTGAACTATACTATACGCATTTCAATATTCTCGAGATAATGGGTAAGTTGAGCAGGACATGGTATGAAGTTGAAACAGTAAAAATGGGGCTTCGATCTATAATGGAGAATTTTCGGCAAGCGAGTCCAACGTATCAATCGTATGTAAAAGCTTTACAGCTTAAATCCATAGGGTTTAGAGACCTGATAGACCTTTTACTATACACAACATCGGTAGATAATGGTCTTCAATTGCTTACAAGAGATAGGAAGCTATGGGAATTCGTAAAGAAAACTGGGGAAGGCGAATCAAAGGCAATAATACTTGAGGAAGAGTTCTTGAAAACACATCGATAACGTAAAACACGTATAGAGGAACTTGAGGGTCAAGTAGTGAAGCATCCTCTTGAAAATTGGAGCGCTCTTGCCAGTTATAAACCACCACCGGGTCCTACAATAAGCGTGAATTGGGATAATGTTCGGAGGGCGGCTGAAAGGGATCGGCTTGAAGGACAGCTACCTCTAAGCTGGGGATATCATGGTGGTGCCCCGTTTTTTAAGAGACTTCACTATATTAGAGGGTTTGAAAACCCCTTGATCGACTTTATGACGGACCCGCCGGAGCTACATAAACCCATTGATATGGTTTTAGAATATAATCATGAAACTAATAAATGGTTAGAAATTAGTTTAGATGTTATGGGTTTTGGGGATGACTTTGGAACGCAAAATCTTTAATGATAAGCCCAAAGGTCTTCAGGAAATATCTGAAGTCCGGATATTCTCAGATGTTTAGTCCTTGCAGACAGGCTAATAAGCATATTCGCTTTCACTCTGATGACCATATTCTTGAAATCATTGATGACCTTGTTGAGATTGGAGTTGATATTATACGCAATTGATTAACGTTGAAGAAGACGAATACATCTGTAAAGCGGCGAAAACCGTCGAGCAGGCGTCAAGCCTCATAGAGGCCGGGTTCGAATATGTATGTGATATCGAAGGTGTCAAGCTATTCAGAAAGAGGAAGTAGACGTAAGGTGGATAAGCGCTGGTGTTTTATCCAAACGATGGTGGGGCCGCTGGGATTTGAACCCAGGACCGCCAGCGCCCCAGGCTCTTAAAGCGTCGATGTTTTCTTCTACTGCTTACTTTAGTGTAGGGAAGACTGACACTTTTTCGTTGCTAGAGCAATTTGCCGAGTTTTGTGCCGTTGATCTTCACCTCGCCTCTGGGACCGTGAAGAATCACGTCTATAACGTCAAGGAGTTTCTCTCTTTTGTCCATAAGCCTTTGGATGATGTATGCGTGGAGGATGTTAGGGTTTTTCTTAAGCGGTACGTGGGTGCAAACTCGTATACATACGCTAACAAACTTAAAAGCCTCAGGAGGTTCTTAGGGGATTTCTTGGGTTGCGAGTGGATCAGAAACTTCAAGATACCTAAAGGTCAATTTAGACCTAAGATCCTTCCGGATAAGAGTGAGTTGAGGAGGTTCTTTGAATGCCTTCAAGGCGACATGTATAAGGCTTTGTTTTTAGTGCTGGGTTCAAGCGGGTTGAGGCTCGGTGAGGTTTTGTCTCTGTCCTGGGGTGATGTAGATCTGGAGCGTGGGTTAGTGTTACCCAAGCCCCACATGGGCGTCTCGAAGAGGTGCTGGGTCTCCTGCGTTAACTCAGAGGCTGTGGAAGCTTTAAGGATTTGGAGGCTTAATAGCAAGCATGATGTTATTTTTCCGATTAAAAAGGACAGAGTTGCTAAGGTCTTCAGAGAAGCCAGCATTGAATCTGGCATTAAGATCACGGCTAAGACCCTGCGCGAGTGGTTCTGCAGCGAGATGGCTAGGCTAGGTGTGCCAGACCGCTACATAGACGCGTTCTGTGGACGTACACCTAGGAGCGTTTTGGCTAGGCATTACACGGACTATGGCCCCGAAAGGCTCTTGGAAATCTATAGAAAGGCATGCTTAAGGGTGCTCAGCTAGTTTTTCTATCTCTTCTTCTTCCAACTCTAGATACCTTTCCAGTTTTTTACGGTAAATTTCAGCAAGCCTTTCGCGAAGCTCGACGGATTTCTCAGCTAACCTTAGCTCTTCAGGCTTGAGCTCCGCCTTAACTCTGGCGTGATAGTGGGGTGGCCTATCATCTATAATGCCCCCTTTCACAGCCTTTATGCTAGCCTTAGCATAACTACCGTGAAACCTGAGGGTTTTGTCCCATCTGTGTAGCTTATTCATTTCCTCCTCTAGCTTGCTCAGCTCCAACGCTAACCTCTGCCTCTCGGACAGCCTTTCGACGTCCGCCTTTAAGGACTCGTAGATTAAGCTCCTTAGCCATTCACTAAAGTTGCCAGTTGTATTTTTCACGGCTCTATAGACCTCGGAGTTAATTCTAAATTGAACTTTCACGGTTCTTTTGGTCTTCCGTCTGATATGCATCGGCTACTTCCTTCCTAACAGCTCCTTAAGCCTCTTTAGCTCCTCTCGAGTGAGCGCCACAGTGACTGTCTCCTCTTCGGGTGGAGTCTCTGGCTTTGACTCGAATACCTGCAGCTCCTCCCTTATCGGTACACCATAAACGACGGTTTTCATGACCCCTCTAACGTTCTGTTCTCTGAGCTGAATTTTTACCTTCTTATTGACCCAGTTCCCTGTCTCGTCCCCGAAAGCCTCTGCACATCGGCGCTGGGTCGTTGTGTTCATGGTCCATGTGCGCACTTCACCACTTGGAAGCTTCACGTCGATCTCAAAAACAGGCCTCTGGAAAGGCGTTTCCTCGGCAGACCTATTCTGCCCTTCGCTGACTATAACCACGATGTCTCCATCACGCACATCGCTTGCTCTAAGCCATTTGCTAGCTTTAATTTTCACCATATTGATCCACCCCCTCTTCAAACTTTGCACGGTGTTCCAGATCCTCCTTCAACACAGTTGTAAAGATTGTGCGCCTGTCCAAGTCTTCTAAAACTAAATCGCGTAAATATTCGCTTATGCTGACGCCTTTAGCTTTCGCAAGTTTCTCGACTACATTTCTGATTTTTGTATCGACTCTTGTCCACAAGATCGTCTTTTGGACCATCCATTGACACCCTGCTAAACACTGTCAAAAACGTTTAATATTAGCATTATATCAGACCTCCATCGTAGGTTTGATATGTCAAGATATCTCCATAGTAGGAATAGGTCTTTAGAGAGGCCTCGATCTCCGTGGAGGAGAGCTTCACTAATCCTCAAGGTGTTAGCGTCAGCGGACAGCCCACTGAGCGTTTACGCACTATACAGGCGATTAAAGAAAGAAAGAGAGGGTGCTACTGCAAACTACTCTACCGTGCTGGGAGACATTGCAGATTTGGAGGGGCTCAAATTAGTAAGGTTAGTTGACAGGGGCCCTAGGAATGCCAAACTCTACGAGTTGACAGACATGGGCTTAGTAGTGCTATGTAGGTATGGTAATTTATCGCCCGATGAATTTGTGAGCGTGATATCTCACAGGAAGGGTCTTAGGAGTTTAAGTTTAGTTAAAAAGCTTATAGACGAGCATATTAAAAGACTCAAGTCTTCCGGAAGACTTGAGAGCATAGAAGCGTTATTACCTGTTATTGGAGAGAATGTCAGGCTCTTGCTGACTAGTGTGGCTATACTCGATATCTTAAGGGCAAGGGGTTGTAGTAAGGAACGGCTCTCCAGTGTAATAGCGTATGAGGACGAGTACACGTGCATAGAGGCTAAAAGCGTAGAAATAGAGTTTATGTCTCAAATAATTGATCTGATTCATATCGAAGACCTCAAGTCCCTTAGCAGAGAGGAGCTTGACTATCTTAAGGCAATTATACATGATGTCATACATGAGCTCAGGAGATCGCTGGATCGATATGAAAAGTTACTCGCACATGCGCAGAAACTCTCCGTTCATTTGCAAACTTTCTAAAGCGCAATCTAGTGTTCTTTACAGTCCGACTTTAACTGTACGGTCTCCAAAGATCATCAGAGGTCTTACCTTCAAGCACCTTGTGAAATACGCTATGACAATGGCGTTTATAAACTCCTCAAGGCTCACACTTTCGCCTGCCACTTCCTTCACCAGTCCGTAAAACAGCTTAACCCTAGGGTGGAGGAATATTCCCTCCAGCCTGCTGTAATCTGCCCTGTCCGTCTTCCTCTCCAGGATTATGTAATCCACAAGTGCATTCAGCAATTCCTCTCGAGCTTTGTCGTCTAGAGTCTGTACTGGGACTTCTCTAGGTTCTTCTGGGGCTTCCACGCTAATCTTTCTAGAGCCGCACATCGAGCAACGTGGCCTCTGAGCATTGGAGAAAAACCTATGACCGCACGCTTTACATATAACTAAACGCCTGCTCATTTAGAATTACCTGAGCCCCTAACTTGTAAAATCACTCCGGCTGGAATATTCCAGTGGCGTGACCACTATAAAATCCTTGCGCTCCTCCCACTACTATCGTTTAGGTGTCAACGCTCTTTTGTCCTCACACTTCATCCGGTATTTTTTAACGACAGCCTTCTTTTCGAAGCACCTTAGGTCTTAATTTCGCACCTCTCTTTGAATTCACAGAGTCTACACTTCCACCTGGCTGGTGGGATTGGCTTTCTTGCCCCTCTCTCGACTTCCTTAAATCTCTTGAGCGCGTCCAATGCCGAACTCGTATCGACCTTTTCGTGCCACGTGTGTATCGTTCCATCATCCCTCGTCATTATCTGAACCCTCTTCTCCTTCCTCTTGAAGAAGTAGCCGTATAGGTCGGCCTGGGTCATGGCGACTGGCTTCATCCACCTTAAAAGCCACATGTTTCCGGTAGTTTTATATTCATAAACGAATCTGTCCGTGATGCCGTCAGGTACCCCGATGACGACGTAGTCCTCCCAGTCGAAGTTCCAGCGTACAGTTGGGTACCTCTCCTTATAACACTCTAGGATCTCTCCTAGAGTTGTCGAGGAAATTGTTGGGCAAAGCGTCCTGATCTGATTGATGAATTCTGTCGGAGTAGCGCCCTTTAAGAACAAATCCTCTAGCTTCCGTATTTTATCCTCATCCAATCCCTCTATCATGGGTATTTCTATTGCTACGCTGGCTCGTTCAGCCTTTCTTTTGCTCAATATCTTCTCAATGTCATCGAACGAGATCTTACTCCTGAGTTCCAATAGCTTCTCTGGAGGCGGCTCCATCTTAACGCTTATGTAACCCAGCTCCTTAGCATACTCTAATATGTCAATGAGGGAGCTCATAAAGAAGTTTAATTCCATTTCCTTATTCTTAAAGACGGACTTCTGCTCACACCAGCGGACCAGGCTAACGTCAGCCATTCCGATGAACACTAGGTCATGCTCTTCAAAGCTAAGTTCCCGCTTCACGGCTTTCATATAGCGTTTGAATTCAAGCATACTAATATGTATGGTCAAGCGACATTTAAAATATTGCTATTAACCACTACGTTAGTCTATGACCTTAAAAGCCACTTAACCTCACATAGTGGGGTTGTCAATACCTTCGGTCTGTTTCAGCCACATTTGTCTAGAGCCACATCAGACCTCAAGTTCTTCGATAAGCCTTCTGAGCTTGCTCCTGTCTAATAGTATGTGGAGGTATGCGTAGTTCGATGCCTCCTCTCCAAGTTCCCTCCAAACCTTCAAGACACCGTCCATGTTGTGGAGGGCTTTATGCGGCAGCCTAGACCCGTTGAGCCTTGGGAAGTCCAGCATGCGGTCTACCCTACGCATGGTCTCTTCGTCTAGGTCTATGCCGAAAGACTTGGCCATCCTCCTGTGGACTTTCCAGCTCGGCATACGTCTCCATTAGATGTGGACGAGCCTCTGTTAAACGTTTCGACGAGAGCTTCAACTCATACGTTAAAAAAAGATGGGGTTTAGGATGTTCCCTTCGCAACCTTCCTTCTGCCGAGCCAATAGCATAATCCGCTTATGATCCAGCAGATCACCGTGCTTATCGGTGCAAATGGGCAGTGCGAGTAGTAGCCCATCAAGTTGGGCTCGCTGGCAGAGGCTGGGACGAGCGTCGACATCCCCAGGACGAAGAATACAGCTACGAGCAACCACCAATATCACTTCATACAGAAACCATATTAGCAATCTATGGAGTACGATTTATAAGCTTTACTATGCGATCTGAAATAGAAAAAGGATTTAAACGGCTGAGCCCTGGCTCTTCGGCACGTATGCCTTAACGTTTCGACTGATGTAAGAGTCTTGAAGAGTCTTCAAGGGTAGTCTTGAAGAGTAGAGCTAATAAGGGTCTTCAGCCTCAACTGGAGCTAGATATGAGCGAAGAGGCCTACGTCTGCGAAGCCTGCGGTAGGAGGTTTGCGAATAAGCGCGCCCTAAGCTCTCACGTGCACTACAAGCACGGCTCTAGGGGGGAGAGGCCCTGGACCTCAAGTCCGACTTCGAATCTATACTTAGGGACGTTGGGATACGACAGAGGGCCAAGACGATAGCCGACATCTACTTCGATATGGGTGCCGACGACCTGGCTAAGCTTAGCGAGCTATTAAACCTGGCAGGCGTAACGAACCCTCAGAAGGCCTTGATAGTCAAGAGGTGGGGGCAAAAAATAGGGAAGGAGCCTCCGCCAGAGCTCGTGAAGGCCGAGGAGCGCGAGGAAGACAGCCTGTTCAAAGCCTATGAAAAGCTCAGAGAGGATGAGCTTAGAGAGTTACTCATGGAGGACCTCAAGCTAAAGGTGGAGGAGAGGAAGAGGAGGCTCGGCCCAGAAGAGCCGAAGAAGGAGGAAAAAGGCTTAGAGGCTTGCCCGTGTACGACGCCATTTGGATACGTGGTCTTCGGACAAGACGGGAGGATGACGTACTTCTGCACGCTCAAGCAGAGGCCTTGCCCATTCTACGCTCCTGTGGAGCTTGCCACGTGCAACTACTGCCACCTCGACGTAAGGATAGATGGAGTGCCGATGGGAGCACCGTTCAGGTGCCCTAGGTGCGGAGCAGAGTACATCAAGGCTTATCCGGGCAAGTTTACGTTGATTAAGGTATGCATGCCTTTGACCATGCTCTAGTGGGTTTAATCCTAAAACCATTGCGATTCGCTTAAGGGGTCTCACGGTGAGACGGTCGAATCGAGCCCGCTTCGCTGGAAAAGGCCTGATAAAAGCTTCTTTTAAGGCATAGCCTGGACATGTCAGTATCCCTTACAGTCAAGAAAGCAGAGAGCAAGTAGAAGAAAGGCCCAGAACAGAGAGCTCTGTTTATTTTCCTCCTTTATTATTGGGGGTGAAAACGTGCTCGATTGGATAGAAGACAAGTACTACTTAGCGGACTATATAGAGTATGAAATCAAGAAACGAGGAGGTATTTGCATATTTGAAAACATAGATGAATTTCGTGGATTTAGGTGTCCGTTACTCCGCTGCATCGTGGGCGACCGAGAGGCCTTAATATCAGTCCATGAGTCAAGCCATATGAGTATCATCTGGGTGGGTGTTAATAATAAAGACTGGGAGGAACTTGAGAAGACCGAGCGTAGCTTCATAGCAGTATTGAATAAGGTCCTGAGGTCGTTTGTCTTGGTACCCTTCGACAAAGCTCGTGAGTATTCAAACATGCCTAATCAATGGCAGCATGCCTTCAATATATGGAGGGTACGTGGAGGATATCGTTTGGGACGTAAACGCGGTCTGGAGCTACTAGTCAATGACCTATCACCGTTGCTTGAAGCCCTAGGGTTACGTTAAAGGAGGTTGCTGGGCCTCTGAAGTAGACTTGCGATAATAACGCACTCTATTATAGTCTTCTCTGGAGAATGGTAGGAAGAGACCATCAGATTTTTGTGGGAAAAGATGAGGTCAGGGTCTTACGCCACATATAATAGATCCTTCGCTGAAAATCGCATTTAGTAAATCACCGTCCCAACAGTTTTTCCATTTTTCTAAACCAATCTTTCACATGCTCCTCGGTGATCGCAAACCTTAGTTTAAATTCTTCTTGCAAAGAAGCTGCGTAGACGCTTATAAATTTGCTAGGGTTTTCCATAAGTCGTAAATAATAGCGAATCGTGGGAATTACACCATTTATTATAACTTCGCACCCACATTCCTTCCTTATTTTCTCAATCCATGATTTGATACTTATTTCATCACCAGTTTTGACGTATGGCTCTGCCGTGGTTAACAAACAGTAACGTTTGACTCTTCTATTTTTTATTTTTCCATAAATATCTTCAATTAATCCCACATCGATAGGTTTGCCATATTTGACCTCTACTACTTCAAAGTATTCACCTTTTTCATCAACTACTTCTATATCCCCCAAGCCAGCATAAAGATCTGGTGAAACGTGAGCTCTGAGAGGATTCAATCTCTTACCCTTATACCTTCTAACCTCTTCCATTAATACTTTATAGGCCGAATATATCGCTATGACAGGAAGCCTAGATGCGAGTTGACTTAAAAAATGTTCTTCTAAGCATTGAGTTATTTGATTTATCGTGACTTCCTTCTTAGGACTTATGATAGTCGTTTCAGCGATTAAAGCCTCTATTTCCCTCTTCCTCCTCAGCAAATAGATAAATAGAGCAACTAAGTATTGCTCTGCCAACTTAGCTCCTCCTTTTTCTACATCATCCAAAATGTGTAAAAAAGCATACTTTAAAGAGGTTGGCGTTATTTTGCCTGTATAATTGAGCAAGAAGGGCTCAGGCTTCTCGAAAGACCTCGTAAGCCATCCACTCTCCTTCATGGCAAATTTCGTCCCAAATTTCTCCTTTATGAATGGTGTAATATAGAGAGTATCATAGCTTCTTCCAGAGAAACCCCTTTCTAAATCAGTTCTATGATATCTTATATCTTGGCTTGGCGTTTCAATTTTCTTTGTGAGAAGGGTTGCTAATACAGCAACAGTAGCCTTGTGTCTTTCAGGGCTTCCTCCTATTTCATAGATCCAAAGTTGTGCATTAGTGGATAAATTTTCTATAAATGAGTTACCTTTATCTTTCTCAAATTCAACTAACGCTTTATTATAAATTGTTTCAAGAATCTCAATAGGCTTAGGCTTCGTCCAGCTAAAAGTCAAGGTTGCACCTCATTAATGATAGGGGATAAATCTTAAATAAAGTATTCTAAAATGGGTGTTACTTTCCTTAACCGTTCTTCAGCATACTTGCAGTATTCTGGGTTTATGTCTATTCCTATATAATGTCTGCCGAGCTTTTTAGCGGCCACGCAGGTTGTCCCTGAGCCTACAAACGGATCTAATACTACATCCTTCGGCTTTGTCAGTAGCTTAATTAGCTCTTGAATTATAAACTCGGGATATACCGCTAGATGCGGACAACCCTTTAACGTTTCAACGTGACATTCTATCACGTCTCTTTTTATGGGATTTCCGTGAATTCTAATGATGGTAAAACCCTGCTTCTCCAATTGTATTTTTCTCCCTCCTTCTTGTCCTCCAAACGCTGGTGCATGAATACCGCGTATTTTCATGCGAAAACCCACGATCTTCCCTTCTTTAACTTCTTGAATAACTTTCGAGAGTTCTTCTCTTGCCCTTTGCTTCTGCTCCTCGCTTAGAGAAGATTTCTCAATAAGTTCAAAGTACCTTTTACCGAGTTTATCGCTAGCTTTGACCCTCTTAGTTCTGTTATTAAGGGAGTTCATAAAGCTCTTACGGTCAAAGTAGTAATCGTTGGACTTCACAAAGTGAAAGAATGGCTCCGTGCTGCTTACGAGCCGCCTCTCAAACTGCCTGGGTGTGGGGTTGAGCTTGACCCACGTTATATTATGGATGAGCTTTACTGGCTCTCTTTTAAGAGCTTCGATAGCAAACCTGTAGGGAACGAGCAAAAGCCCCCCATCTTCATATTTATCTCCAAGGTTGAACACTATGCTACCATCGCGCCTAACGATCCGTACGCATTCATGAAAAACTTTCATAAGGTTATTGATGTATGCTTCTACCGTAGGCTCGTTCCCTATTTCTTCTTTAAGATTACAGTAATCCCTCTGCTTATAATAAGGAGGACTCGTGACAACAAGATTGATTGTTTCAGACGGAATCTCCTTCAAAATTGATTTACTATCCCCACAAATGACTTTATCCAGGAACTTTTCCTTCCAACTCATGAGTTTGAACCTCACCTAACCTTTCTATGACTAACTTATCTCCCTCTATTCTTACTATCAAAGGTTCTCCTGGTTTAAAAGGGAATTGGCTGTCTTCGACTAAATCCTTTCGCAAGTAGATCGTGTGTCTTGACCCGACTTTGTTGATTTTAGTTACAACCTCTTTGACCATGACTACTTATAAAATGGTATAAGCAATATTTAAAACTTTTGTACATTCAATGGTATAGAAAAGTTTAAATACTAGTTTATGCCTTAGTATATACTGAGGTGTAGAAGTTTGAACAGAGGAATGTTCGCATCCAAGAGGACTTCTAGGTCCAATTTAAACAGACCCATGTTCGGAAACTGGAGGTACAGGAGGTGATGTGAGTGGAAGTCAGACCTCTTCAAGACCACTTATTTTTGATTCAGAGCTTCACAAACCCATCCATCTGGTACACGGTGGACCTATTAGAGCGCACTTGCACTTGTAAAGGCTTCACGTACAGAGGCTACTGCAAACACTTGAAGGCGTTGAAAGAGGTTAAAGCCTCGTCGGCACTCTAACGTGAGGCGATCTCAAAATGCCCAAACTAGGATACACGTCGATAACCCTCAAAGAAGAAGTGGCAGACCTTTTGAAGTCCAAGGCCGAGGAAATGAGGCTAGGCGTAAACGAGCTCCTATTAAGACTTTTGAAAGAGGACCGTCCCAGGACAGTCCTAAGTGTCAGTCCTCCCTACACTAAAGTAGAAGAAGCAAGGAAGAAAACCATGCTGAAGTGGGGCCGCTGGGATTTGAACCCAGGACCGCCAGCGCCCCAGGCTGGTATCCTAGCCATGCTAGACGACGGCCCCTTTCTTCAATCTGTTAAGCTGGATGTGGGGGTTTATAAGAGTTGTCTTCATATTTTTGAGCGTTTGTTGATACTAGCTTTTATAGTCCAAGCCTTCCTATTAGATTGTATAATGCTTCTTTAGACGGCTTGCTCTTGTAGTTTCTAAGCCCATCTAGTATTTCCTCTCTGCTACTGTATTGGCAAAACTTCTGGATGTTTTTTGGTAAAGTCCCTCTTATGAATAGATAGCTTACCAGTGATGAGACGTTTGAAGGTCTCCTGTTGGTGCTTGAAGAGCCGAAGTCTAAGATTATTGGCTCGTTGTTGGATTTAACGAGTATGTGTTTTGAAGCTCTACTCAGCTCCCCATGGTCAAGTCCAACTGCATCAAGCCTATATGCATCTAGTATTAATTTAAACAGCGTCCTCCTAACAACGTCACTATCCGTCTGTGTATTTATCCATTCTAGTATCGGCTTACCATCCACAAGCTCCATAAGTATCATATCGCTGTTGTAGGATATTAGCTTCGGACCTACGGATACGCTATTAGCTATCTTCATATTCTCAGCCTCACTTTTAAGGCTGCGTATTGATGAATCTAGCCGTCTAATTTTAAGAGCATATGTATAGCCTGAAACCCAGACTTTAACGATTACACTTCTCGTACCTTTGCCGAGTAGGTTTACATTGGAAACTTCCTTGGAGCCTGTAAATTCGATCAAGTTTACTCCAAGCCTTTTAACCGCTTCGATTCTACGCTTTAAAACTTCAACGTCTCTACGAGGATACGTTAATATGAAGCCCTCCTCAAGGGTTAGTAAACTATCGGGCTTTAACATCACGGGCTTCATCAAAATTAGCTTCAGCCTCCTCCAGCCACACTTTTAACCAGATGGGTAATCCGTCTAAGAATTCGGAGATAAATAGATTGAAGTCGGCGTTTACACTCATCGTATTCCAAAGCTCTGTATTCTTCAACACTTTAAACCCCCTTCCAATGGCTTCAGCGACCTTCCCCCTGACGCCTACTGAAATCCCCCCATCCACTTTGAGAAAGTATTCAAGTAGGTCTTTCACGTCTCTAAACCTCCTCTCAACTTCAACAAATAGTCTATCGCCTTCGATCCAAGGACCGGTTGAAGCCGCACGTTTTCCAAGATGCTTGCTTAAGAAGTTCCAAAACTCCTCTGAGAAGACGGGTGGACCCATGTGTAGCTTTAAACGGCTTAATATGGAGCTTTCAAGCTCAAATAGGAGGACGGTTAATCCATGCTCATCAGTCCACGCTTTAGCTCTGTAGACTTTGAAACCCCAGTTTTCAAGTAAAGCCCTCAAAGAATCTAAAGTTCTATACAACTGCCCCCATAGAACATCTGGAACCGCTTCAACAGCTCCAAAACTGACAGCTACAAGGTCTAAACCTCTACTTTCAAGCCTCCTCTTCAGAGACTCCTCTGTAAGCTTCACAGGCTTCGGAGGGTCGAAGAATACTCTCAAGGGTTTTCTGAGGAAGCATTTTGAAGCCATTATGAAGTTGCATAGGGTTTCCAGTCTAACGGCGGCTGCAACGTTCCTATTTGAATCCACCGGGTCTACTAGTACTAGGGGGTGTTGAAACTTCTTCTTAGCTTCTCCCAATCTACCGCGGTAATATCCACCGATGTCTATTATCGTCCGCCTACCCCATTTTGAAGCCGCCTCTAAAGTTTTAATGAAATCGCCGTAATTGACTATTAAGAGCTCGCACAGATATCCGCTGAAGCCTCCAGTTTTAATATCAGCTCCATAAACACCAATACCCTTGGTAAACTTCTTTAAAAGCCTAACCTGGTCTAAGGCTTCACCGCTCAATCTGCTTTTAATATACTCCGTGTGGTAGGGGGTTCTATCTACAGCCGTCAACCACTTACCGGGCTCAGCTCTATAGCATGGAACAACATCCACCCTAATTCCGTCGATCCACCCCTCCACGTATGGGTGGTCTGCGTACCTCTCAATCCATCTGCCTCTGAGGTCTTCAAATATCCTCTTAGCAGCTTTCAACCCTCCAGATATTAACTCTTCCCTAGGTATGCTCTTATCGGCCATGAGGAAAATGTCCAGGTCTACATCTCCTTTAAGCCACGTCCCTTTAGCCACGGAGCCGTATATTTCAACCTCTACATTCAGCCCCAAAGCCTTCGTCTCAGACTTGAGAGCATTCGTAATCTTCTCAGAGACTTCTCTAACCTTTTGCTCATCCTCAGGACTCGGTTTAACCTCCCTGAGGATGCTGTTTAAAAGCTCTTCAACCGTCACGTGCCCGCCTTAACCTCCATAATAGTTGTGTAAATAGGGCCTTTAGAAGTTAAAGTACTCCTTTTAAGTCTGACAGACCTTACATCAGTATAGCCGAAGGAAGTATCACGGTATTCATCTAAAAGCTTAGCTAAGCCTGGTTTATTCCTGACGGCTTTAACCCTAGCTATGGTTAAATGGGGTGAGAATTCCTCCACTCCGAAACCAAGCCTTTTAAGAATCCCATTGACTTGATTATGCAGGTCTTCAAGCTTTTCTACACCTTCTCCAACACCAACCCATACAACTCTCACGTAGCTGAGGCTTGGGAAGACACCTAAACCTTTAAACTCTATCTTAAACGGTTTAAAACTCAAACTCTTCAACCCATCCATTACCCGTTTAACCGCCTGCTGCGGTAGCTCACCTAGAAACCTCAACGTAAGATGCATATTCTCCACTTCAACCGTTTTAACGATATTCTCTGTCTCTTCAACCTTCTTCTGAAGGTTTTGAACGACCTGTAGTATACCGCTATCTTCAACGTCGACCGATATGAAACATCTAATAACCTCTGTCAAGCTTCCAATCCCCAGGGACCACTATGCTTAATTCTATATTGAAGGGTTAAGATGCTTATTAGTATTTGCAGTTGAAACGTTATCAACGGCCTTCTGATGTTTGGATTATAAAGTGGCAATAAACGCTTTTAGAAAGCCACCAATTTAACCATCGACAACTGAATTTATGGTTTAAACCAAGATTTACGTAAAAGCTAAAGACTTACAACCTCCCCATAGGTTGAACCTCTATTTACACTGGCGAAAACACCCTTGAATAACAACCTTCCATCCACGTGAACCAGATTAATATTGAAACCCCTAACTCCTCAGCTGAGCAATCCTTAAATATGAAGCCCAAGGCTACCTACAGCAAGCAATCGTAAACCCAGGAGGTTGTTTACAGAGTTAAACCAGCCCTCCCAATCCATCTATAGATTCTCCCCAACTCTTCTAGAAACGGGGGAAGAAGGTATGGGGGGGTCTAAACCTCCATAAGAAACAACCATAAAATCCTCCATAAAAACGCATATTGGAGAAGAATGTAACTCCAGCACAAAATAGGAACGTTGAATATTCTTCAGAGGAATGACTGAAGGATACCTTAAACAGGTCTAGAACAATCTACACTTGAAGATGAGAAAGTATTTTTAAGGCCTTCATCATAAGTTCAATGTTTGCGGTTGAAAATCGATAAAGTATGTATAGGACTCGCTGGCTACCCAGGCTCAGGTAAAACCCTCTTAGCCTCAGAAGCCGTGAAAAGAGGTATACCAGTTTTAAACATGGGAGACGTCGTTAGAGAAGAAGCTTTAAGAAGAGGACTTCAACCGACGAGGGAGAATATGACTCTACTCATGTGGAGGCTTAGAAGTGAAGAAGGACCTCTAGCAGTAGCTAAGAGAATCTTAGAGAAGAGTAGATGTTTCAGGGAGCACATGATAGTAGTCGACGGTCTTAGAACAATCGATGAAATGTCATTCTTCAGGGAAAACTTTAAAAAATTCATACTAGTGGTTGTCGATGCCTCGAAGGAGGAGAGGTTTAAACGGCTATCCAAACGGGGCAGAAGCGACGACCCTAAGGACATTCAAGACCTTGAAGATAGAGATAGAGCCGAGGATGCTCTAGGATTATCTGAGCTTCTGAAGAAGGGAGATAAGATAATACTTAACGAAGGACCACCTGAGAAAGCCTTAGAAGAATTCAAACGAATACTCGAAGATGTGGCCAGGTTAAACAGTTAAGCCTTGGGAAAACGTTTTTCTATAGGGATCGCAATAAAGAATCCGTTAAAAATGTACAAGAACGTCAAAATCAAGATTAGAGCCGAGCTCAACCCAACGGAAGACCCTGCTAAAGTTGAGAAAGCCATACGTAACATAGTTCCCTCCGCCCAGACAAGGCTCATTGAGGAAACAGGCTTTAAATATGTAGTTGGAGAAGCTGAAGGCTTAGAGGCTTTAGAACATATGAAAGCTATGCTTAAAGCGAGACGTATAAGAGATGCCGCTAGAGTAGTTATGTTGAAGTGGATGGAGCCTAGTAGAGCAGTCATATTTCTCAATAAACAAGTTGCATTCGCCGGGAATATATCGTTCTCAGAACCATATGGAGAATCTCCTCTAGGACCGATAAGACTGGAAATTGAAGCAGACGACCCTAAGAGTATAATAAACTGGCTGACGTCGAAAGAATCTACTTAGGCCTTTGAACAACTATCTCCATAAGGTCTTCAGCTATAACCGTATTACTGAAGACCTTCCTAGCCTGTTCTAGTAGAAGCGTTGTTTCACTGTATCTAGCAGATATATGCGTTAAAGCGAGTTTAGATACATTAGCCAATCTAGCTACTTCAGCAGCCTCGACTACAGTACTATGCCCTTCAAGTCTAGCCTTATCTTTAAGTTCTCCATCAAAAGTAGCCTCATGTATAAGTAGATCTGCATTAGCCGCGAGCTTTACAAGCTTCATAGATGGACGTGTATCACCACTATAAACTATTTTCAAACCTCTTCTAGGAGGTCCTAGTACGCTTTCAGGAGTTATAACCCTCCCATCGTCGAGTGTTACAGAAAGACCCCTCTGAAGCTTTTTCCATAGAGGGCCTTCGGGAATACCTAAGGCTAAAGCCTTCTCCCTGTAGAATCTACCCGGTCTAGGGTCTTCCACTATACTGTATGAAAAGTTTTGAACACTATGATCCGTCTCAACGGCTTGAACACTGTAATCTAGGCCTCTACAAACATCCCCTTCTGAGACGCTGTACACTTCTAATGGATAATTGAGTCCAACGACAACCGTTTCAATTACATGCTCTAGGAATTCTTTAAGCTTTTGAGGACCGTAGATTTGAAGAGGCTTAACCCTACCCATTATAGACATCGTTTGTAGAAGCCCCGGTAGCCCTAGAATGTGGTCGCTATGCATATGCGATATGAATACCTTCATCGGCCTTCCAAACCCCAACCCAGCTTTAATCATCTGCCTCTGTGTTCCCTCACCGCAGTCGAACATCAGAAGCTCCCCCTCTCTTTGAACGACTAGAGAAGGCATACCCCTCTTAACGGTAGGTACGCTTCCAGATGTTCCAAGGAAGATTACTCTAACGCTCAACCTCAACCCCTCGTTAGTTTTAACTGTCCTCCCATATTGGATGCATAAGCTTTAAATAATACCATTTTCAATACTCTTAAATCTATAGTTAAGCTATTTCAAACCCGCTCGTTTAAATCAGATTCGAAACCAATAATAGTAGGTCCTTACTCTACTTACACACAGGAGGGTTTACCTACCCTTGAAGGAAGCTTACCTATACAATTCCTTAAATGGTCAAGTCCAATGCAATCTATGCGCTAGAAGATGCACTATTCCAAACGGTGGAGTAGGCTTCTGCGGCGTCCGTAAAAACATAGATGGAAAGCTCTACAGTTTAGTCTACGGTAAAGCTGTAGCGGCGGCTGCAGACCCGATTATGAAGAAGCCCCTATACCATTTCCACCCCGGCTCTTCAGTCATGAGCATAGCTACAGTAGGTTGCAACTTCAGATGCCGCTACTGCGATAACTGGGTCATAAGCCAAGATAGAGAGGCTAAGGGTATGGACCTGCCTCCTAGTAAAGTCGTTCAACTGGCCTTAGAATACGATTGTCAGGGTATAAGCTATACTTACACAGAGCCTACGATATTCATGGAGTATGCTTACGATACTGCTAAACTCGCTAGAGAGAAGGGACTGTTCAACACGTTTGTAACAAATGGATATATGACTCCTGAAGCCGTGGAATTCATATCCCCCCTCCTAGACGCAGCCACCGTAGATTTCAAAGGTTCAGCCAACCCAGAGTTTTACAAAACCTTAGCCGCTGTACTGGACGTAGAGCCTATATACGACTGTTTAAAGGCTTTGAAGAGAAGAGATGTACATATTGAAATAACCGACCTCATAGTTACAAAGTATGGAGACTCCACAGACGACCTTAAAGCATTGGCTAGCTGGATCAAAGATAACCTCGGACCAGATACGCCATTCCACATATTGAGGTTTCACCCAGATTATAAGCTCACCGATGTTCCATCAACTCCCTTAAATACGCTTGAGAAGGCCTATGAAACCGCTAGAGATGTAGGGCTACACTACGTCTACCTTGGAAACGTACCGGGGCACAAGTACGAACATACCTACTGTCCAAACTGTGGCGAACGAGTCATCGAAAGATTCGGCTTCTACGTCTCTAGGTGGCTTCTAACGAAGGATAAAAAGTGTCCAAATTGCGGATGGAGTATACCTATAAAAGGAGTTTATCATCCCGGTGGTTTGGAATACCACATGCCAGTCATATAGCTTCTCTAGGTCTTCTAAGCTCTGGCGGTGGGAGTCTAGTAAACTCATAGTGCGGCTCATTTTGATACCAATACGCTATACTAGACCAGTCATCGCTTCTATCATTGGCATGTCCATGCTCAATGGTTACTTTAATCGACCTCCTGAAGAATATAGGGTCTTCTATGTGAAACCTATACATTGACGATGGCCCAGTCCAATCTGGGTTGCCCATGAGTGGAAAACCGTGGAAGGGGCCGTAGAATTCTCTGTTGAAACCCCAAGCCGACCCAATGTAGTCTTCAGTCCCCGTTCCATGTATAGAGGGCGGCCATTTCTCTCCGTCTACGAATATCATGTCGTCTCCTTCACCCCACCATCCAGGTTTAAGCCCATAGATACTCAAGATGCATCCAACATATCTTCCACGTCCGTAAGCTTCAAGTACTAGGTAGTTGCCTTCTCCACTGGTATTCTTCCCCTCTTCACCTGGAGGATAATACTCCGCCTCCGTCGGATTTTCCCTTCTCCATTTAGCGTGAAATCTAAGCATATTCCCATCTAAGACTGGCAGTTCTTCATAGTCTATATGGTAGTAGAAAGCGTTAACTGGTTTATCGCTTTGATTTTCGATTTCTATCCTCGCATTCTTGGAGAAGGGCATGGGGAAGTAGCAGTTGAAGCCTTTATCGCAGGTCATGGTAACTGGTAAAGATATGAAGTGTTTAGCAACTCCATGACCGATTCCAAAGAAGTCTCCTATTGGTGTTTCAACACTCGGATTTGGCTCCCCATCCCAGTACATTCTTAGGACTATACTCCTCAGGTAGTACTTGTCCTCAGCGGCTATAGTACACCATACATGTCTAATTATACCAGTGCCATCTATATCTGCTAAGACTTTAGTCTCCCACGGTTTAACAACTATAAAGTCTTTATTACCCCCAGTCCTATCGAAACTTGAAACCCTCTTAGGGTAAGACTCACGGTAGTATGGTAATGCAGCTAAACCGCCTAGGATATACGGAGGTATGCCCATGAACGATAAATAGAGTATCTCCACTCTTTAAATTTTTACCTCTATACGGATTGAGAGCGTAGCTCTTCTTTTACAAAGCTTTCAACTTGACTGAGTAAGCACTCTTCATCTACCATCTTCTTTCCCATTGAGTAGGCCTCATCTACCGCTTCAAGCACTATGTTTTTAACGTCCCTAGGCGTTATACAGTATTCATCTCTAACTTTTATATTTCTCCTAGGGATAGAGGCTTCATATACGAGCCTTCTACGCTTTATGATGGACCATATCTTTTCAAACACCTCCTCTTTCAACACCTTGCCATCTTTAAGGCTTGCATCTAAAACTATTTTAGAGGTGTAGAAATCGAACAGCCGTTTAACAGTCTCCCTCGTCTTAGGAGGTGGAACGTAAAGGATCTTCTTTACTCTATCTAATAGGGCTGGGTCTATAACCGATGGAAAGTTCGTCGCGAATATGACAGCAATATTCCTATTCGTTTCGAAGCCTTCACCTAGCTCTATAAGAAGTTGGTTTAACATACCCTGGACGTCTCTACCAGCATCTGTAGTTACATCAACTCTAGACCTTCCTATGGCATCTACCTCATCTATAAACAATATACTTGGAGCCACATCCCTGGCAAGTCTGAAGATTTCTTTAATGTTCCTGGCAGATTCTCCAAGCCACTTCGACACGACTTCATACCCGTCAACTTTTATGAAACTAGTCTTACAGCCGTATAGTGTACATGTGCCAGCTATAGCCTTAGCCATGTAGGTTTTCCCAGTACCCGGCGGACCATAGAGTAGTACTGATCCACCTTCTTCTAGAAGTCTTTTGTCGAGGAGGAGGTTTTCTCTCCGCTCTCTACTAAGAGGGTTTAAAATCCACTCTACTACTTTTCTAAGCTCGTTAAGCTCATATTCAAGACCTACTACATCATCGTAGTATACCCGGACTTCCTTCTCAATTTTATAGCTCCAGGCGGTTCCATCTCTAAGATTCTCAATAAAACCTATGATCGTTCCCCTATTTGGAGAAAGTATCACATCCATATTGGGTGTAATCTTGCCTAGGTATTCAGGTGGAATAGATACTTCGTATAATTGGCCACTGAATTTGACATAAGCCCTATTATCCCTAACGTCAACTACAGTGCCGACAGGCTTCATACCTTGCTTAAGCTCTTCAATAGTCTGATAGCACTTCCTCAACTCCATCTGCAAATACTCTATTTGGCGCTCTTTACGCATAAGCTCCCGTTCAAGCTCGTAGATTTCACTATACCTATCCATTAGCCTCCTCCCTTAATACTAAATAGTTGGAGCTTATATTTTAAGATATAGTCGGGTAAAAGTCAAGAAATACAAGTTATGCACCGTACTTCTCAGCTAGATTCACAATATCCAATAGAATAGGCATTAAGTCAAGACCTCTTATCCGGTTTAAACCGCCTCTAGCAGCTTTAAATTCATCAAACCCCTCAACATCATCTCTCCTTACTTCTTCACCGCATATCATTATCGGCACTGGATCGGCTGAGTGAGTCTTTATAGAGCATGGTGTTGAATGGTCTGCAGTAACAACTATCAAAGTATCATCTAAAAATGTCAGCGGTTTTAAAGCTTCATCTATCTGCTGTATCACCTTGATTTTCCGCCTATAATCACCATCTTCACCCGCTAAGTCGGCTTGTTTAAAGTGGAGAAAAACGAAATCGAAGCATCTAAGTGCTTTTAGAGAGGCTTCAACCTTAGCCTTATAGTTTGTTTCATAAGTGCCCGTTGCTCCAGGAACGTTTAAAACTTCCATCCCGACGAATTTAGCCAAGCCCTTGTAGAGGGTTCCACCGGCTATGCATGATGCTTTAAGCTTGTACCGCTCTTTAAATCCTTCGACTTTAGTGAGTATGCTTGCTCCTCTTGGAAGTACTACGTTAGCCGGAGGCAATCCCTGTTTAACTCTATCTCTATTAACCCAGTGATCCTTAAGAACCCTATAAGACTCTTCAACAATCTTATTGACTAAGTTGGCTGTTTTAAGTGCCTCTGGAGATGGGTCCAGTTGTTCACACTTTTTAACCCTTAAGCCTGTTTTACCTGGATCTGTATCTGAAACTTTCCAAGAAAGACCCTCTCCTCTCATAACGATTACTCCTCTGTGTTCAACGGCTTCCTTAAATACCAACTCCACCCCTGGAATTGAAATATCATTTAAAGCTTTTGCCAACTCACCTGTATGTTCACTTATCCTTCCAGCTCTCCTATCAATAACAACCATCCTATCGTCTACTGTAGCGAAATTAAACCTGAAAACTACATCTCCTTCTTTCAGCTCCAACCCTAAACCCAAGGCTTCAAAAACCCCTCTACCAGTATAGTACTTCCCAGGGTCATATCCGAATATTGCTAAATGCGCTGGTGCACTTCCCGGTCTAACGCCGGGGGCTACAGTATCCATAATGCCTTTAACACCAACAGACGACAATTTCTCAAGATTCGGCTTTTCAGCGGCCGCTAATGGAGTTTTATAGTTTAATTCCTTAATAGGCCTATCACCTAAGCCATCGCATACTATCAGCAGTATCCTCATGCTCCCAACACCTCTCCAATAATCGGGAATATGCGTACTTCAACTCGGCAGTCTTCGTCCACAGCGTACACAGAATTTTGCATCAGGTGGATTTTTAAATTCACAATATGGACATATCTTCTCCAATCCGGTACCTACAGGTGGAGGGGTTGGAACGGTCGGGGGTGTTACTAAAGTTGGAGGAGGACTTGGTTTCTCATACTGAGACTTTAAAAGTACGACATCACCGATGGCTTGAATATCAGCCCAAGGTATATTCAGTTCTCTACCGGCGCTGTCTACAGATATGGCTAATTCTACGCCCTCGGGAGTTAGGCTAAAAGAAAGATCTTTAACTGTGCCTATCACATAACCTCTCTTCTCAACTACCTGCTTACCGACGACTTCGCTCCGCTTAATGAAGACTTTACCTTCAGATTTCTCACCCAATTTACACACCACTTAACCATTCAGGGAACTTAACTAAAAACATTATGTAGTCTACTGAGATGAAGCATTGGAAAGTTGATAAATCTTCAAAGTGAAAAAGTTTAAAACCTAGAAAATACTAGTTTTCTACTGGCTGCGTATTTTGGGGTTAGCCTTGAGGGAGTTCAAGTACTGTTCTCCTGACTGCTCATTCTTTAGATGCGGTAAAAAAGCTTTGAAGACTGGTAAAGGGACTATGTGGTGCACCTACACAAACGACTACTGTGTAGGATACAAATGCAACTATGCAAGTTGCATCAGAAACAAACTGTTGAATGACGGTATCTGCGGCTTAACCGTAAAACGGAAATCTGAAGATTTAGAGATACCTGAAGAGCTGGATGTTCAAGTTAAAGTTAGAAGTAAAATAATGAAGAAGTTAGGCGAGAAAGAGATATTCTAAATTCCATCCCCCTATTTTTAAATTTAAACGAGTATGGAATTGAAGTTGCTAGGCTTACAGATTATTCTCAAGTCTGGTAGGCCATACATGAGTGTTGTTTTACCTGGTAATTCTATCTCTCGACCCAGTTTTTCAACGTAGGTTTTAAACGGATAGTCTTCACTTTCAACTTCAACTCTCCCCCCTATGAGGAGTTCTTCTCTTTTCCAAGCGTTAACTCTTATCCTTGCTTTTAGGTCAACTATGCCTTGAACGGGTTTCCTACGGGATACCAGTGTCTGTATGTCTCCATAAGCTGTCTTCGACGGAGTTACATCTATCGTAAACTGCTCTAAGTCTCTTTCGAAGAGAAACTCAGCCCCAGGCTTTTCTGAAGGTATTGGCCCAATTATGGCCGTTGAGACGGTTTCACCTCTAAGCTTATATTTAAGCCAGAGGTTCACTAAACCTCTTCCACTCATTTCCTCCGGTTTTAAACACCATTCTATTACGGAGAAATCTTCGTTTGAACCTTCCACACCGTCAACTTTAAAACAGACGCCCCACAGGAAGTTTGGATTCCCTGTAAATTTAGGCTTTACGTAGTGCCATGATAATCTAACTCCACCTACGGATTCATTTACATACTCTGGTTGGCTCGGATAAAAGTCTTTAAAAGAACAGCCTTTAAACCCACCGATTTCAATGGTTATTTTATCCTCTGGTGAGAAGTTATGCGTTTCTGGTTGAGACGTGTGGATGGCAAGAGAAATAGATGACGGCTTAATCCCTTCTTGTGAAATATAAAATTCAACTGTTTTGAAGACTTTAAACATTTTCCACCTAGAATTTTAAGGTTACATCTGTTTATATAGGTTTGCCTATGATAAATTGCAAGTTATCCACGCTCTTCTTCAACTCGAAGAAGTATAAGAAAATTCTTTAGGAAGTTGGCATATGGTTAAAATGAGTAGTTTGTCTGAAGAGGCTATCGGGATAGTAGAGGGCGATATCTCAGTAACAAAGTTCAGGTTTAAAGCTTTAACTGAAGACGTCGGGATAAACGACTATGTTGAACTCCGGCATGAAGGAGAGAGTTACGTAGCATTGATCACCAACGTCCATAGGACTGTAGACAGCATCCTATGTGAATGTAGCCTCATAGGTTTAGGGCCCAGAAAACCTCTACCTGTTGGAACGATGGTTTACAAAGTTTCAGAGGAAAATCTTAGAAAAAGCCTGGGTTTAACAACAGATGAGAAGAAGGGTATATACATAGGGCGTTTGATAGGCTACGGTTGTAAAGTCTTTCTACCGATTAAAGGCATGGGTAGGATATTCATAGTCGGCAAGCCCGGCTCAGGAAAAAGCTACACTGTCGGTGTCATAGTTGAGGAGTTTCTTAAAAAGGGTATTCCAGTCGTTATAATAGACCCGCATGGTGAATACTCTAGTCTGAAGATTCCAAACCCTTCATCAAATCAAGAAGTCGAGTCCAAATCATATGTAAACCAAGTTTTAGAATTTGGAGATCCTCAGATAAATCCAGGTGTTGATGTTGGATTAGAGTCTCTAAGGGTTGCTGAACCTGAAGACCTAGTCGTACCTGGTCAGTGCACCATTATAAACCTAAGAGGAATAGTCGAAGAAGAACAGGTTGCATTAGTAAGCGAAGTTTTAGATAAGCTTTTTCAAGCATCCATAACCAGAAGGATTAAACCCTTCTATTGCTTTATGGATGAAGCCCACAGGTTTGCGGGTAAAGAGAAGAGGTCCACGACAGAGTTTGTTAAGAGGTTTGCACAAGAAGGACGGAAATTTGGGGCAAACTTAGTAGTTGTAACTCAGAGACCCCAGCTCCTAGATACTACTGTTAGAGGCCTTGTCGGTACTTGGATAATACACAGAGTGACAGATCCGAATGATATTAAAATAGTTTTAGAGAGTGGAGGGCTGGGGAAGAAATGGGAGGATATAATACAATGGCTTGATAAAGGTGAGGCCGTGGTCACTGGAGAAGTTGTTGAAAAAGTTCCAATACTTGTCAAAATAAGGGCTAGGGAAACCATGCATGGTGCCCCTGGCTTCAACCCACTTGATTTTGCTGAGCCAGAGTTGAAAGATAAGATTTCACAGCGTATTAGAGATACTAAGCGTAGGCTTGTAAGTAGGCAGAGGGATGAGCAGTACTGGGATACTCCTCCAGATATAACTCCAGACCTACCTCAAGGGTTTCTACCGATGAAAATAGATGTAAAGATGATCGTGGATAGACTTTCGAGTAAATGTCCATATCTATCTCTTGAACTCAACGATTACAGGCTCGAATTTAAGCCTGCACTTCAATATGAACTTCGAGCTCAAGTTAGTAGACGTGAGCCTAATGTAAATTTCCAGTCTGAGTTAGTCGGTTTTACGCCCTTGGCCGAGGGCTTCAATTTAGCACGTACAGATGCATATGGAGTGTCTTTCGACGAACTATCCTCCACTGTACTCTTAACCGAGCCTCCGTCTAAAGGTCGTTATGTTCAACCTGGTGTGGATTTATCTGAACGCGGATTTAAGAGGCTTCTCAGGGGTTTAAAGGTAAATACCTCTATGAGGCTTGCTCAAGTAGTCTACTATCACCCTGGCTTAGGCTACGCCTCTCAAACTTCAGATAAAAAGGCGTTCATCGAAGAGTGCCGTCGAGAGGCTAAGCGTCTAGTAGAGGAGAAGATTAAGCAGGAATTTGACAGTCTTCAGAAGGTTCTGGAGAACGTAAGAGAAGAGTATAAGCGTAAGAAAGAGATGCTGATGAAATATGTAGATGAATTGGAAGAACTCACAAAGAGCGTTAAACGACTTAAAAACGAACTTAGCGATGCCAGAAGGTCGAGTAGGCCGAATCGGAAAATTAGAATTATGGTTGAGACGAGGGAAGAGAAAATTGAAAAACTTCAGAAGAGAGTTGCCACATTGGAGGAGGAGCTTAAAGAGCTTAAAAAATATGAAGACGCTTTACTTCAAGATTGGAGCATTAAAATGAACTCAATAAAGGAGAAGTATTTGAATCTCGAAAAAACGGCTGTAAGAAGCTATGTCATACAGCCCACTTCTAAAGAGCTTGAAGTAGCCCTCCTTCAGCTTGTATGGGTTCCTACATTTAAGGCAATTTTTACAGTTTCCTCCGGTGACGTTAAGACAACTATGGTCTTATCTTGGAACGCTATCAACGGTAAAGGGTTTTATGGAGAATGCGTAGAATGCGGAAAAACCGCAGAGACGGCTGATGAGTTTCTACTGTGCGGAGTCTGTCTTAAACCGATATGTGACGAACATAAACACATATGCGAGAAATGTGGGAAACCTATATGTTCAGTTCACTCTTGGAGGTGTAGTGTTTGCAATAGAATACTATGCGATAGTGAGGGGAGATATACATGTGGTTTATGTTCAAAGCCCGTCTGCGGAGAGTGCTCTAGAAAATGTGCAGAATGTGAAGCCTCTATTGCGTATTGTCTAGTTGACATCGTTGAATGTCCTCATTGCAGTTTAAATCTGTGTAAAGAGCATTTTAAGGAACATTTAACATGGTGTGACGTATGCGGTGAAGAGCTATGTATTAAATCTTCCTCCCTTTGCTCAGTGTGTGGTAAAACTCTCTGTACTTCATGTATAGTGAAATGTTCTAAATGTGGTAAGCCAGTTTGTCCAGACCATGCATGGACCTGCAATGTCTGTGGAAGAAACTTCTGCTCAAATGAAGAAAAGCATATTTGTGAAATCTGCGGTAAACCACTATGCGCTGATGATTTTGTTAAGTGTCAATCTTGCGGAGCCTCCGTGGGGCGTACTCGTATAATTAAATGTCCAAGTTGCGGTAGAGAAGTGTGTGAAAACTGTCTCGTCGTTAAAAGGAAGGGTTTATTTAGAAACATCGGTTGCAAATTATGTCTTGGTGATTAGACTTTTTGGAAGTTGTAAAAGAAGGAGACTATGTTCTTCTTTATTTAGATAGTAGGAGAGGCTTCCTAGTTGAAGTTGCAGATAGAGTTTTCCATACGCATAGAGGTTATTTAAAGCTTAAAGAGCTTGTAGGTCAACCTTACGGGTCACGTGTAAGAAGTAGTATGGGTGCTGAGTTTGTAGTATTAAAACCTACCCTGAGGGATTTCATTCTGAAAAAATTTAGAAGACCAACTCAAATAGTCTATCCTAAGGATGTGGGTTTAATTCTAACCTACGCTGGTATAGGACCTGGGTTTAGAATCGCAGAGGCAGGTGTTGGCTCTGGTGCTCTAACGGCTTTCCTTGCATACTACGTTAGACCAACCGGGAGGGTTTACGGCTATGAGATTAGGCCTGAATTCATTAAGATCGCTAAGAAAAACCTCTCATATACCGGTTTAATGGAGTACATAGAGCTTAAGCTTAAAGATGTTAGAGATGGGTTTGACGAGAGAGATTTAGACGCTGTAGTCTTAGACCTTCCAACACCTTGGGAGGTTATACCTAAAGCCTACGATGCTTTAAAAAACAGCGGCGTCCTCATAAGCTTCAGTCCAACTATAAACCAAGTAGAAAAAACTGTTGAGGCGGCTAAGGGTTACGGCTTCGTCTCTGTAGAGGCTGTTGAATGTTTAGAGCGGCGCTTCAAAGTTAAAGCTGGTGAAACAAGGCCTGAAACAGTTATGATAGGTCATACAGGCTACTTAGTTTTCACACGTAAATCGTTAAAATCGACCTAGTTTTTGATAGAAAGGTTAATAAATAATTAAGGTTATTTATTAATTAGCCTATTAGAGGTAGTAAACCTCATGTGGATTTCAAGATGGCTTGGCGAGTGCTACTCGAAACTTTATGCAAAGTTTGGAATTGATTTATTCACTTTAAAGGAGGCTAGAGAAGTTTTACCGTTTAGTGAGAATAAGATTTCCGTTGCCTTTAGTATGCTTCATTCTAAGAGGTTTTTATTGGTTTTTAGTCGGAAAAAGCCTAGAATGTATAGGCTTTTAGACCCCGAGAACATGGTTTTCCTAGCGTCTGGACTTGTTAAGAATTTTGACAGGATTTACCAGGAAGCATATCTAAAACTTATACTGAATTGCCTTCATGCCTCTCTAAAGCTTTTAGATTTAGAGAGTTTTGCCGTCTACGGCTCTGTAGCTAGGGGTAAGGCATCAAACACAAGCGACTTGGATATCCTTCTTATTTCAGATTCCCTCTACGGCAGTATAGCTTCTAGGATGAGGGAGATGTATAAAATTAATGAGTTGGTTCAGGATGAATTGAAATGGCTTAGAAGGCACGGCATATATGTAGGTTTAAGCTTCTATCCTTTGAGGAAGAGTGAAGCTGAGAAACTGCCGATTTTATTCTTAGATTTAACTGAGGATGCCGTGATACTCTATGATAGAGGAGGCTTCTTAGAAGGCCTACTTTTAGATTTAAAGGCTAAGCTTTTAAAGAGTGGAGCAAAGAGAGTACCCATCGATGGTAACCGTTGGTACTGGGATTTGAAGCCGGATTATAAACCTGGTGAATCCATTGAAATTGCTTAAAATTGCTAAGGCTTATCTTCGCCAGGCTAAGGCTAGATTGGAAGACGCAAAGGATGCTGTTGTGGATGGAAATTTCCCCTACGCTGTGAGATTGAGCCAAGAATGTGTAGAACTATGTCTTAAAGCAATTTTGAAAACTGTGGGCGTAGAGTACCCTAAGGTACATGATGTTTCAGACGTTTTACTTGAGATTAAAGATAGGTTTCCAGAGTGGTTTAAAGTCGAATTGGATTTTTTATGCTATTCGTCTAGGATCTTAACCATGAAAAGGGAGTTGTGCTTCTATGGAGGTGAAGAAGCGCTATTGTCGCCAGATGAAGTAGTAAATAGGGAGGATGCGGATGATGCTACATCTAGGGCTGAGCGTGTTTATACATTATGTGAAAAATTGATTAAAGAGGTTGAAAAGTATGAATCTTCACCATAGGGATTTTTACAGTTTATAACGATAGATTTTTAAAGCCACGCTTTTTCAGGTTCTTAACCGTCGGCTGGATTTTTCCGTTAGTGTAACTACCTCTACTCTTGTAGTTCAGATGATTCAATGTTGCTATATTGCGTGCGTCTTTTTAAGAGTAAAGGTGCTAAGGATGTGATTATATTGTTTACCATGATTATATTTGTTACAATTAGAGGATATATGGACGCTATTGCTATTTGACGCATTGTCAATTCATCGTAGACTATTAGACTCAATACAGCTTCAGCCAAACCAGTTCCACACATAAACGTCATAAATGTTCTATACTCATAAAGAGTGCTTCCATATATGGATATGTCAACTACGAGTTTACGTATTAAGAGGTTTACCCCGAGGATTATACAAGCATATAAGACTCCCGTAATGTCTGGTATGTAAATTAACCCTAGAAATAGAAAGAACAGAACTCTAACTAGAAATGTCAGTTCGGACTGGAATGATCGAAACTTCTCAATGTCCTCTATTAGGTCGTGCATATATTGCAAATTTAAGCGTTCTAAGAGCGTTCCAAAAGCTAAATCTAAAAATCGGAGCCCTTCTCCAGTTGGATTTAAGTACTGTAGTAACATTCCAAGTATAGCTCCGAAGGCTAAAGCCGATAAGGCTCCGCTCCCACCTAAAAATTCTACCCCAGTATAACACATGATTAGTGCCGCTAGTGTTAGCATGTAAGTATATTCCTGTCTTCTAACGATTTCCAGTATTTTGATCCAGATTATCCCAACGATTACTCCCAATATAATGCCAAGTATAAATTTCTCCACCAATTGTGAGAATATTATCTGAACGTCGAATGATCCAATCAGATATATTTTTAAGAATACTGTAACTAGGATTACGTTAAGTACGTCCGTAAGAGTTGATTCTAGGGACAGAACTGCTTTAACTTCCTCTGGTACGTTAAGTTTAGATATCAATGGCATCACTACTACTGAGCTTGTTCCAGCGGTCATAGGACCCAACATTAATGCTTCAATCCAACGGAGTCCTAGTGCAAAATGTCCAAAAAGCGTTGTAAAGAATGTTGCGGAAAGCACGTATGAGAATGCTAATATAGTCGATCTTACGCTCTGCGATAGAAGTTTGTAGATATTCATGTTTAAGCCTCCTTGGAAGAGGATTAACGCTAAAGTTAAAGCCGTGAAAACTGGCATTACTGGTAGCAGGTTTTCCTTTGAAAATAGCCCTAGTATTGGTCCAAATATTAAACCGATGAGTATGAGGAATAGCGTATCTGGAAAACCCGTCTTTTTAAAGATAAGGTTAGCTAGAAAACCTACAACTATTATCGTAACTGCTACTGTGAAAACCGTTATTACATCGGCCATATAATATTCCTCAAAATACTCTTAGGCAGAAATATCCTTTAGCTATATATATTTTCCGATTACGCGCAGCTCTTCCGCGCAAGTTTAACATCTTTCAAATACCACCACCTTATGGAAGTGCTTTATAGTATCATAAACCTTTCAATATCTAAATCTTTAAACCATAGAGCTGGATGGAGATAAAATAACATGTTCTATAACATACTCGGTAAAATCCATGACAGAATCATTGGGGATTCTTGCCTTTTTAATAAAATGTAAGTAAGATAAAGTAAATTTATTTTGGTAGATGTCGATGAAGAGAATCGTGGATAAATTATTCATAGTTAAGTTGAGCTCAAAAGGGCAAATTGTTATTCCAAATATACTAGGGAAGCTTTTGAATTAAACGGGGGTGATAAGCTCATTCTAGTTCCGACTGAGGAGGGTATATTGATAAAGACTCCAACCAAAGAAGCCAGAAAACTCAGAGGTCTTCTCAAAAGACTTGATGTTGATGTGGATGAATGTGAAACCATATTAATGGAGACACATTATGGAGAAGGAGTGGATGAGACAATGGCATAAGCTGGAGACGAAGATGAGGAGGCATCACACAATCATGTATTATCCCTTCAACCAGGAGTTTCTCAGCCTATTCAAAGAGACTAAAGCCAAAGAAATACACGATAAAATAATAGTATCAACAGCTAAGCTTGTCGGAGTAAAGTCCCCTAATAACAAACGATGCAGAAATAGCTAATCTTGACGAAGTAGACACCTTATGGTGAGATAAACTAGATGTGAGGCAAGATTAGTGTTTATTGGATTTAACATACTATTTAAATGTTTTTACGAATGTTTCTGGCGTAATGATGTTGGATATATCTCTTCCGTGCAATTTAAGGGCTTGTATAAATCCCTGGTCTATCGTGAGAAGTGGGATTTTCTGTTCGTATGATACGGCATATAATAGATTGTCTATCAAATCCTTATGTGCTTCATGGTATAAACTATATGCTTCCGAGAAGGCTAAGGCTCCAGGCGTTATTAAGGTATAAGTGCTTCTTATTGCTTCGATACCAATCCTTACAATGTTCATCTCACTTTCCGGTACAAGTTTAACGATTTTCCACATAATCTCAAGAATACTAGCTTCAATATAACATATTTCCACCTTATGGAAGTGCTTTATAGCATCGTAAACCTCTTCTTCAACATCTAATCCTACGGCTGGAAGAAGGAAACTAGTATCAACAAGCACTCTAGTTGAAGCCGATGTACCTCTTCTGCTGTTCAACGCTTTCACGCTCTAAATCCTCAAGTGTAACCTTTACGATTTTCCTACAGTGAAGCGAAAGCCAGACAGCATCATATAGGGGCTCTATAACAATTCTACCCCCCTCAACCGTAATCTTCACCTTACACCCCTCATTTATCTGAAGCTTCTCAGCAACGGCCTTCGGAATAACGAATGTACGTCTTCTACCAATCCTAGACGTAACAATCAGAGACACTATAATCGTCAGATAAATAGCTTATTCAGAGTTAATAAATATTTCTGTCAATGAATTATGAAAACGAATAACTATATTTATCTGTTTAAAAGGAATTAGCTGAATTAACAATTCTCAGCCAATGTTATCCATAAAAGCTAAAAACCTCTTAAGAAGACCAGCCGTTCATAGTTTCCAAACCACGATAGTGGAGTGGTTATAGGTCTCCGTACTGTAAGATTTAAAAGTTTCATCATCAGTAGTGTTGGTTGGTGGATTATGTCTAGGGGTGCTAAGATAGCTTTTATAGGTGCTGGTAGTGCAAGGTGGACCAGTAGGATTCTAATCGATCTATTTTTGAACGAGGATTTACGTAAGTCTGAGATATGGCTTATGGATATTGATGAGTATAGGCTTAGCATCATATCGACTCTTGCCAAGAGATACGTTGAGGAGTTGAAGCTTCCGGCGAGAATACATGCGACAAAAAATAGGGAGGAGTCGATTAAAGACGCGGATTTCGTAGTCTCGACGGCATTACCTAAGGGCTACCTATACTATGAGAGAATGAGAGATTTATCTGAGGAATGCGGTTACTATAGGGGGATAAATAGCGTAGAGTGGAATTACGTTGGAGACTACCATACTATATGGGGCTACTACCTATTCAAGCTCCACATGGATATAGCCAGGGATATAGAGGAACTGGCTCCAGATGCATGGTTCTTCATAGTTTCAAACCCAGTTCTCGAACTAACTACGATGATTGCTAGAGAGACTAAAGTTAAGGTGGTAGGCATATGCCACGGATTCCTAGGTTATAGAGCCGCCATAGATGCTCTAGCTATGCGTCTAGCGAGGGAAAAGCTGGGTAAGAATATAACCCCATATTATGCTGCTCGTAGAGTTGAATACTACACTGAAGCCGTGAAGCTTGTAGATCCAGCTGAAGTTGAGGTGGAAATGAAGGGTTTAAACCATGTCCTATGGTTAACTGGGTTCAAGTATAAAGGCGATGACGCGTACAAGTATTTGGATGATTGGATAAGGGAGGATTCCGAGGAGTACTGGGCTGTGTGGAGAGAGCATACCACAAGCCCATGGGATCTAGACCTATGCCCAGCAGCCATAGACATGTATAAAACCTACGGCTACCTACCCGTAGGGGACAGCGTCCGAGGTGGTACGTGGAAGTACCACTGGGATCTAAAGACTAAACAGTACTGGTATGGACCATATGGAGGGCCAGATTCGGAGATAGGCTGTGGTATAAGAATTTTAAACGTCAGGAGAACCGTCGAGGAGATGGCTAGAATAGCCTTCGATACTTCTAAGCCAGTATCGCAGTCTATACCGTTACAGCCGAGCGGTGAGGTCATAGCAACCCTTATAGATTCCATATATACGGATAAGCCAACCGATGTCTACTTGACACCGTTTTACGGCAAGCAAATACAAACCCCCTTATATGTGAACGTGATAAATAAGGGGAGGATACCAAACCTACCGGACGATGTAGCCGTCGAAATACCTGTGAAAGTAGATGGGAAAGGTATTCACCCGATACCTACTGGTAGCATCCCGAGTAGAATCTACAAGTACTCAATGTTGCCGAGGATAACTAGGGTTGAATGGGCGCTGGAGGCCAATTTGAAGGGTGGAAGAGACACTCTATTCCAATGGCTGATAGTCGATGTGAGAACTAAGAGCATGAAGCAGGTAGAAGATGTCATAGATGCAATACTTAGACTTCCAGATAATGAGGAGATGGCTAAACACTTCGGCTGAAACCTCTACCTCTCCTTCAAGATTCATCTTCGGTTTTATTGCCTGCGAAGAATCGAAACTACCTGAGCATATATTCTTCATATTGTTTAACGTATTCCACTGATCTCTTGACGTCTGCGAACAGCTTTCTAACGACTTCTATATCCTCCTTGGTTACTACGTTCCTCTTCTCGGATTTTGCTTTCTCAGCCGCTGGGGATAGAAGTTGAACGGCGTATCTAAGTGATGTTTCAACACCGATTTTTGTTAGATGGTTTAAGGCATCCTCCATGATATTCACATCTTCTTCTCTGGCTCTAATCTTTAGAATCTCCATTATCTCCTCCTCGGTGTAAAGTCTTGTATTTATGATGAGCAGTCTATCTAAGAGGTCTAGAGGCATACCGTGTGGAGCCTGTAGATCAGTCCCTCTGACAGTAGTAATGCCTCTATTCGTAGCGAATATGACTATTGGTGCGAGTTCAGATTCTAAAACTGTACTTAGAAAGCTGAAAGCCTCTATATCAAGCATTGATACATCGTCTAGGAAGAAGACGCCCGGTATTATCTCAGCAGTACCATCTTCAACCCTCTGCTTAACGTATTCATCAACCCTCCTACGGATCTCGGGGTCTATCTCCTTAACCTCGCCTCCACCAAAAAGCAGTGAGAAGAACCCCCCTCTGGCTTGAGCCTGCATCTGGTCTAAATCGTGAAGTGTTACGACGTAGACGAACTCCTTCTCCTTCTCAACTGGACCTGAAGGTCTAGGTACTGGTTTTTCATCATAACCGGCAATCTCATACTTCTCAGCTACTTCTTCACTTCTACCGACTCGTATAACTTTACCAGTCTCAGCGTCTATTTGTACAACATCTCCAATTCTTATACCCTGATTAAGCATAGCTACCACTATGGAACTGCCTACGTTGAAACTTCTACTCTCACTCTTGGTGGTTAAAGTTATCCTAGCGGACTCTGGAACCTGCTGGTAGGGATTATAGGCATGCTTAGCTGTTCTAATGTCAAACTGGGTAAGTTCGCCTTCATACACCTTTCTAGTCTCGTGAAGTCTAACACCTATAGCCTTTCTAACGGCCTGCATTAGAACCTCAGTCTTCTTTAACTCACTAGAGTATATTTCAGAACCGCTTAAAGTTATGAAAGGTACATCCCTACCCAGTTCTCTGGCAATGGCGATAGCGATGGCTGTCTTACCAGTCCCAGGGGGACCAGCCAGCAATACGGCTCTACCAGCCATCTTACCAGCCTTTATCATCCTTACAATTATACCCGCAGCCTCCCTCGCCTCAGTTTGACCAACCATACCGTCCGCTGCAAGTTTAGCCTTTAAATTTTCATCGAGACCCAACCCTTTGATATGACTATGAGCGCCTACTCTTGCAAAACCCCTAGGAGAGATAGGTGTTATAGAAGACATGGTCAGGAAAAATATCCATAGAATACGGAGATATAATTTTTACTGTAGAGTATTCGTACACTTAAGTCCATTAAAATGGTAGCAGGGAAAAATTAGAATCAGGTACATAGCCCTAGTCTACTACGTGCCTCCAGTATGAACTCTGCAACCTCCCATACGGGTGCAACCCATATCTTATCTTCATTATCCTTTAGAAATTTTAAGAAGCCAGTTAAATCATAGTCTGAAACCGGTAGATGTCCCTCATTAACACCGTGAAACGTATATATAGCCCATCCTCCTTCAAAGGAGGCTCTAATGGTTAATCCTACCATCTCCTCAAAACTCATCCTATGGACAGACCAAGACCAAAGCTCATGTAAATCACACGCTAGAGGTGAATTAGAGTAGCCGAGCTCTCCCCATCCTCTAGCTGCTAGGAAAATCTCTGCAACGATGGGTACGTAACTCCTCTTAGAGACCCCTCTTCCGACAGTTGTTTCAAAGCATGGATATGCAAACGTTCTACTACCGTTAGGTACGACTTCTTTAATCCTTCTATGAGCCTCCATTATATCCGCTCTTATGTCCTCAAGAGACATTTTTTCCAAGCATTTAGCGGCTGTCCTTGCAAACTGGAAGTTGCAAGAGCATGGATGTGTGAGAGTATGATTACCTATCTCGTGGCCTCGGTCGGCAACCTCTCTCCAAGGCTTAAGCCATTCTTTATAGTCTCCAGTGGGATTTATGTAAAACGTGGCTTTAAAGCCGAATTTATCGAGAAGTGGTATGGCTAGATTTAACTGAGAATGTAAGCCGTCATCAAACGTAAGTGAGACGGCAACCTTCTTACCATCGGGCCAATTAAAAGGCTCAGCCATATAGTTCAACCTCCGACCTTACAGTATTCTGTGAACAACTTGTTTAAACTCTCTGAATCGATAACACCTAAGTGAACCAACACCCTATACTTAAACCTCAGATAATCGCCTTTCCCAACTGTCAAGGAGCCATCTAAGGACTTATCTTCTTCAAAATAGGATATGCCGAATGGGTTTGCCGTAAACAACCCGTAAGCTCTAACGTGCCAATACGTCGGATGTCTTAAATTACTAGGATGGTCAAAAACAGTTATGCCTACGGTTTTACCGTATACGGAGCCCGTGTAATCGCACCATTCAGACCTCTTACCCCAGCATTCTTCCTCTCCAACACCTCCCCTAGAGTTTCGTATAGTTCCTCCAGTAATTCCTCTCATAGATGGAGCGACTCTTAGAGAGATTATTCCCCCCTCTTTCGTATCTCCTAACTTAATATCGCCGTAACTCGCCTTCAAGTCGACTTCTACATCTATAATCCTTAAGCCATTTGTAGTCTTCCTAAATGTAAACCTTCTAAAGACATCTACAACTGGGCTTCCAGTTTTAGCGATCCAAACTTCATCTGATTTAACAACCCCGTGATTCTCCGAATCCTCAATCGAAACCGCCTTAACGACCTGTCTACCGCTTTCGGAGGTTTCAGTCCAAAAGTCTATACTATTGATGTCTCCATGCGCTGTCCACATAGACCTATGATGTACATGGTCTTCAGGCCCATCCTCGGTTACACATAAACCGCCAGGTGCATTCAATGGGTAGAAGTAGGGTTTAAACTGTTTACGGTTATTGAAAAGATACTTGGACACTAGTTCACCATTTTCATATACTTCGACGACATTCTCAATCTTCCTCAACTCAAAAGTCATAATAACCCCGTCAACTAAACTCTGGAAAGCCTCTTAAGAATTTCTAAACTCTGAGGGGTTGAAACATACTGTAAATGTTTAACACTGGTGTAATATTCAATATTTACACGTTGAGAATTCAACTTTAAGTATTAAGCTCGTATTTACTTCGTCACTTATATTAGTGGTCTTTGAAGATACTATAAACTAATTGCTGTTAACGTTTATACGGTAAAGCTCAAATAGAAGTTTAGCGCAAGCCTCGTAGTGTTTTCTAGCTTTTTCATAGGCTATTGGTGCATAGTCTTTAAAGTAATCTGCATCTAACCCCTTTTCATATCCATACCCAGCTAATCCTCTTAACTCTGCAAGCTCAGAGATATTAGTGGCAAGCTCATCTATTATTGAGAGAAACCACGTTGGGACATTCTCTACTTTAGAAATTCGCTTAAAGGCTGCGCTTACATCGTGCTCTCTCGGGTATTCTATTCCAAGAGCTATTAAAACGGCTTTAGATACCTGTTCAACAGCCATTTGTGAAGAGTAAACTACGTCATCCCATCTTTCATCCTCTAAAGCTCTAGATGCGCCTTTTAACCATCTCTTGCCCCTTTTTAAAGCGGACGTAGCAAGGTCTATATTCGTAAGCCTATTCAAGCGCTATCACTTCTCCAGCTTTCAAATCCTTTAAAACCCAGTAGAATTTACGATTTGGTAGTGTAATCCTTACTGAACCCATATCCTCCAACTTCTTCCTCAGAGATTGAAGTAGTCCAGTTAAAAAATTGTCTTTATCGTAGAGGATTATTCCATCGATTACCGCGTCTAGGTATATTCTGTTAAACCTCTTAGCCTCTTTCAGGCTTAATGGAAAGTTTTGAATTATCGGCCAATAGCCAGCTCGTAATGCTTCTTGATACTCTAAACTTTCTTCGAGTTTTTCTTTCGCCTTCCTAAGCTCTCTAATTCTCTCCCAAACAGGCTCGCCATCCCAACCATCAGCTATCACAAGCATATCTATATCGCTGTTCATATCCCAATCCCCTCTTGCTATGGAACCGAAAAGCATGATGCTTACCAGTCTTTCCTTTAAAAGGTCGTTCAGTATCTCACAGTACCTTTTAATCAAGGGTGCGAAGTACATGTGTGGAATCTTCTCCACGTTCTCCACTTTAAACTCCGACGAATACAGAGTTTTGTTCAACTCTTCTAGAATCCTACACGTTTCAAGGCCTTTTTGAGTCAACCTGTACCCTAGATTAATGTTTTCCACCAATTTAAGACGTTCAAGTTTCCTCAACTTGAATGAAAGAGTTCTAGGGTTTTTAATGACAGATTTAAGATCTTTGAATCTAGCCGTTCTCTTTACCTTCAGATAAAGCAAAATCTTGAAAGAAGCTTCATCGAACATTCTAAATCTTAGATATAATTAAATACATTTAAAGTTTACTTATTTATACTACAATCTAGTTTAATTCAGAATCCTAGTTCTTAAGCGATTTTCCACTTATGACATTCATCAAGGATCTAAACGTACATCTGTGATGATTTTTTTCTGATAGATAACTACTATAGTTTTTAAGCACCTATTATAAACCCTCTAATAGGGATGAGCAGAGCAGTATTAATAGGTATACTATTGGAGATGAGGGTTTTACTGAGTGAACCTGAGGTTGAAGAACTATATCGTGAACTCCTCACCTACTTTGGGCTTGTAGGCGCATTAGATGAGTGTCAAGCCCTTGAATATGCGTGGAAAGACCCATACAATAGACGTGAGATAGAAGGATTCATAAAAGAATGGCTTAGAAGGAGGCGGAGGCGGGAAGAAGCAATAGCTGGGGTCGTATAGGTCGTAGAGATTTGACTAGGCTACTCACATGTATACAAGTACTCTTTCGAGCTCTCGAAAAATTTTCTAAGAGTTTCTAGGCTTTTTCTAGCCACGTACTCAGGACTATCTTCATCCCTTAAAACTTCAACTGAAACATACCTGCAGTATCCTACTTGCTTCAGAGCATCTGCAACCTCCCCATAATTTACAGAGCCGAAGCCAGGCCCTCCCTTATTATCGTCGTTTGCATGAAAATGCTTTAAATGTCTCGCACCGAGAAGTATCTGTTCTCTAATAGGTCTACTGGTTCCACTCATGAAGTAGACGTCGAGGATGAGTTTGAAATTCGGCTTAGCCAATTCATCTATAAGCTTTAAAGCCTCTTCAACGGTTGTTATGAAATTCGTAAGTTCGCTTCTAAGAGGTTCAATGCATAGGGTTACATCGTAATCTGCTAGATATTCTACGCACTCTTTAAACGCTTCAACAGTCCATTCCCACGCTTCTTCATACGTTACATTTGGTAGAATCGTCCTCTGCCTAGGTGAGCCGAAGACCAAGACTTCCCCACCTAAGTCTCGACAGAAAACTCCAAGATGCTTCAAGTATTCGACAGTCTTCCGCCTCACATCTGGATTTGGATGATTTATGTGAAGTCCTTCAGGTTTAACTAGAAGCCAATGAAGCCCGGCTATCTTCAAACCATGTTGAGTTGCGAGTCTTCTAATAGCTTCACGCTTAGATGGGGAGACCTCTCTAACATCATCGATAATGGTGAAAGGCGCCAGTTCAACGGCGTGGTAACCCAGTTTACTAACGAAATTGAAAATCTCTGAGAGGCTCCAACCTTTAAAAAGTTCATTGCAAATTGAAAACTTCACCAATAATAACCACCCAGTAATAGAGGTTGAAAAGAAGAAGGTAAAGAGTCTTCTATCTACATCTGTAGGATTATGTCTAAAGCCGTTTTACAGTCTATGGCGGCTTTCAACGGGTCTCCCGGGTATGGTGAAACCTCCACGTTTAAAAAGTAGTCGTAGCCTATTTCTCTTAAAGCTTTCATAACGTTTTTCCATGGGACATTTCCCTCTAAGAGTGGTACAAACCTCCTCTCATTCAGTAGGAAGTCTTTAACGTGGATGCATACTATATAACTGCCCAGTGTTTTAATCCAGTGGGTTGGATGCCCTAGAAACAGAATATTTCCAACGTCGAAGTACATTTTAACATATTCATGAGCTATCTCATCGAGAAACCTCTTAAATTCTAAAGGACTATATAGAAACCTATTCCAGACGTTTTCAACACCTATGTAAACTCCAAAATCCTCCGCCGATGGAGCTGCTTCAAGTATAGACTTCTTAGATAGATTCCAAGCCTCTTCATACGGGACCTCAGGCATTGTGAAAGCTGGTACAACTAGTAAGCACTTAGCGTTGAATTTGTTGGCCAGCTCGCAACCTTTCCTTATTAGTTCAACACCCTTCCGTCTTACAGATTCATCTGGACTTGCAAGGTTATATTTCCAGAATAAACCAGTACATATACTTGGAATTTTAAGCCCTAGACTATCCGCCTCCTCTTTTACGCGTTTAACCTCGGCGTAGGTTATTTTAAAGACGTTTAATTCACCCTGCTCATCCATGTTTAATTCAACGCCCTCATAGCCTATTTTAGCGGATTCTGTTAAAACTCTACTGATCGTAAAACCTTCAGGGTAAATCCACGCATTTACACCTCTTTTCAAAGGCAACACCAGCAACTATAGAGCGGTAAACTCTATTAAATATTAGTATATTTAATGGCTATTCTTTACGGTTTTCCCTAACAACAGCTTCAGCCCACCTTCCGTATTTTATCCATACCATCGAGACAACTCCTCCTACGATATTGCTCAGCGATATGGCTAACCATGCTCCGAAAGAGCCCATTCCTAGGTTGAAGGCTAGAAAGTAGCCTAAACCGATTCTTATACCCCAGAGCCTCAACATCCCAACAACCGTCGGGAAAACAGTATGTCCCGAGCCTCTTCCAGTAGCCATCGCAACTATGAATATTCCGAAGAATGGAAGTGTGGGCACTAGAGTTTGGAGGAAAAGGTCTGTTTCAGTTATTATACACGGGTCGTCTGCGAAAACGTCGGCTAGGCTCCTCCTTAATGGGTAAACTACACACGCCCCTATTGCAGTAAGGGCGGCTATTAGAAGGGCAGACTTATAGGCGACTTCTTTAGCTCTTTCAACGTTTTCCGCTCCAAGATTCTGTCCAACCATTATACCAGTAGCTCCGCTCAATCCCCATAGGGCTGCATCCACTATATCCATTATTGTAAACCCTATAGCATAGGCGGTAGCTGCAACTATGCCTAGAAGGTTTACGATTCTCAATTGAAGGAGAAAGGCGAGGCTATTCATCAAGCCTAGTGCCAAAATGGGTAAGCCTATCCGTAAGACTAGATAGATCCATTTAATGTCAACATCTCTGGTAAAACCTACTTTAAGATCCGGGTATTCTCTCCTAGTGATACAGGCTAACGTCGTCGTCGATATTATCTTACCTATTACGTCTGTTAGAGAAGCTCCAATAACGCCTAACCTTGGAAAAGGTCCTAATCCTAAAACTAGTAGAGGGTCTAAAGCCGTGTTTACGCAAATGGCTATAGAATTTACTATGGCAGGTCTCCTAGTATCTCCGAGGCTCTGTAAAAGCGTTGTATAGGTTAAAGCCGTATAGTTGAAGAATATGTCGAAGGCTATTACACCTGAATACTTCATCACATCTTCAAGTATCTCTGGAGGAGTAGAGATCATCTGCGTAAAAATAAATCCTCTAACGGTTAGAAGCGTGACGCTTAAAGCCATCCCGGAGAAGAATGCTAGAGTGAAGAATCTTGACGCTGAAACACTGGCATCCCTATAGTTTTTAGCTCCAATATATTGGGAGACTATGCTTAAACATGCGGCTGTTAAAGCATTAATTAGAGCTTGAAACAGCATAATAACAGGCCACGCTTGTCTGGGTACTGCAACAGTGATCTCACTGTAGAGGCTTAACCAGTAGACGTCAGCTACATTATACGCAACTACTATAAGCTGGTTTAAAAGAGGGGGTGCTCCAAGCCAAAGCAGTGTACGAATGATAGGCCCGTTAACAATCTTATCCCTATACTTGCCTATCTTATAAGTCTCCTGTGTATCGCTAGATTCATCGGACATAGACTATCTTTACTTAAACTAGCTTTATAAAAAACTATTGTTGCAGTCTTGAAATTAAACGATGAAAATGCTTTATGTTGAAAGGCGAGGACTTTATAAGGCGTTACACGTAATACTATTCTCGAAGTATTGGTACGTATCGTTGTTTCAAAGCATGGCAGAGTGTATGATAATGAATTAGTTGAGATTCTAAGCATCATGCAGGAATGCTACGGTCGGCTTACGCCTCACGATGTTTCCCTTGTAGAGCTGCATATATTCGAGCGTTCATCATCCATAGAGGCGTTCCTTAAGATAGAAAGTGACGAACTCGGCGTTACGATTACGCCGTTCACTGAATCGTTCTTTGCTATGCATGATGCGTGGAGGGGAATACCTAGGATCGCGATCTGCCTTGAGAAAATTAGAACACTGCCAAGACCCGTTAGAATTGGAGGAATACGTCATGAAGTGGCTCACACGGTTTTACATGGAGGCTTAGAGTACTATGTGATTCCGACGCCGCCCGCCCTCTTGGAAATAGCCGACCAGTTTAATCTTTCCTCCGAATACACTAGGAATCTACTCTACTTGGTGTCAATCGCTGTGAAAGACTATGAAGTAACACGTCTCCTCTACAACCGGGGGTATGTTGAAGACCAAGTAGAATACGTAAAATTCCTACTGAAGGCTTCAGAAGAAGATGTGACTTCTTGGGGGCTTTCTAGGGGGAAGCCGTTGCTCGAAATCCTATGCTTAATATCGAGTTTGAAAACCGTGGGATGTGCCGCTCCTCTTTTAAACGATGTAAGATTCTGTAAGGAGATAAGGCAACTATTGGTGGAGAGTCTAAGCTACCTCCCTATAGAATTATCGGCTACGGTCTTGAAATTCGCTGAGGAGGAGTTTCCAAAACTAGGTATGGATACGTTTGAAAACATCAACAGCATAATATGTAGATGCAACCTTATCTTTGAGGCTGTCTTCCATAAATGAAGTTGGAAAAAATGGGGAGAAGTATTTTGCCAATGAAAAGGCTTTTCATTCCATTAATTCATCAACTTCTTCTCTACCCTTCTCCAACTCTTCTACCTGCTCTTTATCCTTTCTCAACAGTAGAGTTTGAAATTCTCCAAAGTGCGTCTTCTCCTCTCTGGCTATGTCAAGGAGGATTCTTCTGAGGCCCTCATCTTCAGCTACGGCGGCTAACTGCTCGTATAGGTTTATTGCATCCAACTCGGCTATCATTCCAATTCGCAGTATCTCCCTGTCCAGCTCCTCCCTCTTCAACCTTTTAAGATCTACAGGTATTTGAGATAACATATTTAACATCCCCAAACTTTATAATACCAGTAGACGTCTTAATTGTTTTTGTTAAATGGCGGAATACGCATCATTGAGCAAATGCGGTTCTACGTCGAGAATTTTAAGACAATGGAGGATATGAGGAAGAATCCACCCACTGCTATGAACATGTGTGTGAATCCCATTGTCTGAGCGATATAAGGGCCTGTGAATGAGCCGAGTACATTACCTACACCTACTAATGTATTGAATAAGCCAGCTTCACCCTCAGACACAAGCGCCATAGATGCTGAAAGCGTATAGACGTAGAATACTGCATATGCAAATCCCATTACCATGAGTATTGATGCTATAATCGCTGTATTATACGATGGGGCATTTACCGCCATTACAATCAGGAGTGTAAGAATGCTTCGAAGAGCAGCAATCTCCCACATTCTACTCTTCTCAATCGACCATTGTGGCACAGCCATCGTTGTTAAGTATCCTAACACGCCTCCGAGCGAATTCAAAGCGAGTATTGCAAAAACACCCCCTGTAAGGATGGGTAGGTTCATTAGAAATACTGGAAGCGGCGTGAAAAGCATGCTTGTAGCAAAAATGAATAAAGTCAAACCTACACAGAAACCGTAGATATTCTCTCTTCCAACTCTCCCGTCTATCCTTACACCGGAGAACAATCCAGATAAAACAGTTAAACCTTTACATGCTAAGTCAACGGTTTTCTCAATCCGCACTAGTTTTCTTTCTATCGACAGAGGCGGGTCACTTACGAAGAATATGGATGAAGCAAACGCGGTTAAATGCAGTAGGCTACAAACCAATAGGATTGTTTCCGCGTTAAAGTTGTAAATCGAGGTTAGAAATCCTAAGAGTAGGCCTACGAGCCATCCGATTTCGGTGAAACCTTCGTAGAACGCGAAGGCTCGAATCCAATAATCATGCTCATATGTTTCAGATATTATAACGTTTTTCGAGGGTTCATGAGCCATGTGGAAAACCGATAATAATGCGTAGAGTAACGTCAGTAGCATTATACTCCTTACAAACATGAAGAGGTATAGAATAACTGCTATGGATGCAAACGACAGGAGAATACTCCACTTATACCGTTTTAATCTATCGCATAAATAACCCCAGAAGAATGAGGATACAATGGCTGATAGAAGCGCGAACATAGATATTAAACCGACGTCTATTAATGAGCCACCTATAAGGATGATGTAAAGTGGGAAGAAAACTGAGAGGAATCCAAAGACAACCTCATGTAGGAAGAAGCCGAGATACTCTAACATACCCCCAGCGCTCAGAGCGCTGCTCTTAAAAAAGATTTTTAACTTTTCTAAGTTATCGTAGATAAAAACAGAAAAAAGTGGTTTAAGCTTTAAACTATTAAACTCGTATATCTTTTTAAGACCACTATGGCTTTAAAGTTGAGATTTGTAGTCCATGAGCATAATGCGAAAAGGGCGGGGTTGCACTACGACCTTAGGCTTGAATCGAACGGTGTCCTTAAAGACTGGGCTTTTAGGAAAGCGCCGCCGGAGAGTGTAGGGGTTAAAAGATTTGGTATTTCTCAAGAAGACCACGACTTATCATGGTTAGACTTTGAGGGGGAGATTAAGGAGGGCTATGGTGCTGGAGTGATGAAAATATGGGATCGGGGATTTTACGAAGTGATTAAGAAGACGGATAAAGTTATTGTTTTAAAGTTTTATGGAAATAGACTTAAAGGAGAGTATATGCTCATACCTTTTAAAAACGGCTGGCTGTTTTTCAAATCAAACCCCCTATAAACTAGATAGTTAGAGTTTTAATCGATTATAGAGACTGAAAAACCTTAACGAAACATCTAAAGCTTCAGTAATCTTCTTCAACATATCTGTTGTGGGTTTAAAGGCGTTATCCAGTTAAAACATACAATAGTATCATAACGTCTAAGAGTTTATTACTGTCTTATCTGAAGTGTATGCAATCTTTATTAAAAGGGAGTATGTATTTCAAATTCGTGGGTCACGTAGAGGTTGATGTTAGAATTGGAGACTTAGATGGTAAGAAGTTTAAGGAAGTGAAGGCATTAGTAGATACGGGAGCCACATTTACGGTTTTACCGGAAAATGTAGCTAAAGAGCTTAACCTTCCGCTAATGGGTGAGAAAGTAAGGGTTTCCACGGCAAAAGGCTATGATGAACTCGAATTAACACATGCCCTCATAGAGATCGACGGTAAAAGGAGGATAGTGCCAGTATTGGTGAGTAGACATATTGAAAGGACTTTGTTGGGAGTCATAACGCTTGAAGCTATGCAACTACGAGTCAACCCGATCACTGAAAAACTGGAGGAATACACCGCCCGCCTCTATTGAATTCTGGGGAGAGGTCCGGGCGGGATTTGAACCCGCGACCCCCAGCTTACCAAGCTGGTGCCCTAACCAGGCTGAGCCACCGGACCTCATATTTCTGATTTTTAAACGTCTTATTTAGATTTTCTGGTCTTGTTTAATTCTCCAGATTACGCTTGTCGTCTTAGGTGGATGGTTTTCTCGAATTAAAAAGTGGAAGGGTTGTTTTAAGTTACTTTAGAGCCTGGTGGTGCTGGCCCGTCGACGGTAAGCCAGATTGGCTTCCCACCTACGTCGGCTGCGAGGAGCATGCCTTTTGAAACTACGCCTGCTATTTCTTTAGGCTGGAGGTTGGCTAAAAGTATGAAGAGTTTATCTTTAAAGTAGTCAGGTCCGTATATGTCTGCTCCTCCAACAACTACGGTACGTTGCTCTCCGCCGACGTCGACAATAGCCTTAAGGATTTTACTCCTACCTGGAATCCTTTCGGCAGATATTACTCTGCATACTCTTATGTCAAGCTTTTTAAATTCTTCAATTGAAACTTCACCCGTCAAGTAAACACCTCAACTGAAGAGTGGCACAAGGTTGTGTTTAAATGTTTACCTCTAGCTAAGCTTTAAACCGTAAAGTTCTACGGGGTTTTCGTAGAACCACATACGAGCAATCTCTAAAGCTTCAGAACGCTTCATAAGCCCCCTTGAAATTCTACGCGCTAAAACCTCGGCTATATCCTCCTTAGCCATAACGAGATGTCCGTAAATCTTCTCAACGGGGATTGAATAATCTCCACCGAAACCTATTATCTTGGTGATTGGCATAAGGTCGATCCATTCGTCTAAGGCTGAGCGTGCCATTTCTTGGCTTATTACGTGGCACCAGCATAAGTTAAGCCAAACGTTTGGGAAGGTCTTACCTATAACTCCCAACTCTCTAACCCAGGGAATACCCGCGTGGTATAGGTCGAATTTCGCATCTCTATGTCTTCTAAGCATGGGAATCATGTGCATGGGGTTTGTTGTTGAGAAGTCTTCCCAGTTGCCAGCTAGTATGCCTGTGTGGACTGAAATCACCATATCAAGCTCTGAGGCTATTTTCACAGCTTCATCGACTAAGAAGTCGTTGAGAAGCTTAGGGTTGTCCAGTTCATCCTTAAGGAGCATTTTAAAAGCATTATCAGCCTTCTCCTTTGAAACGTCAAATGTTTCACGGGCTAGGAATTTAAGTCCTACAACGCCTTCACGTTTCCACATCTCCATCTTAGACCTGACATGGGAGAGATAATCTTCAAGGGAGGAAACGTCTACGTTGGGTTTTAAGCCTCTAGCCTCTAGGTCGTGGGTATTCGATAAGTCTGTTATAAGCCTCATCGGTAGAATGGGGATTAAAAGGTCTCTATCTTCTTCTGGTATTCTTCCTATTTGGGTTAGAACAGCCTTTATACGGCACTTCTCCCTTAAAATCTTCCTATAGAGCCCAGGCTTATTGGCCTCCTTTATACGCTTGGAGACTTCCAGGTAGTTTTCATCCGTTAAATCCTCTACACCGTAGAACTCTTTAAGCGCTATACGGGCGGCTCTAAAGTAGCTAGTATGTTTAGAGGCATTGTAGTAGGGTTTGAAAATCCTCCACCGCTCCTCCAAAGGGAGTGAGGGATTTAAAACTCTGTTGAAGTCTCCGAAGTTTGTCAGAAGGTCTTCAGGTAGACCAGCCGTTACAAGGTCTGTAAGGGTGTAGTGGGAGAATAGTGTGAAAACATCGACATCCCTAGAAGTCCTGTACTTCTCAGGGGGTAGATGCTCATGAGCATCTACTATTTGAAAGTCTTTAAACTCGTTTAAAAGCCAAAAGTAGACCTCCCGAAGAGACATGAAAGTTAAGTAGACGCTTGAAGAATAAATGTCTTATCGATCAAACTCCGATAAACCTAAGAAAGGTTTTAAAGAGAGACAAACATGGCTAGAAATAGTGGGCCCGTAGCGCAGAGCCTCGTTTACGCATGTAAACGGGGTGCGCAACTAGGATAGCGCGGCAGCCTCCTAAGCTGTCGGTCGTGGGTTCGAATCCCACCGGGCCCGTTTTCAGTGAAGATTGTATACCAATCAAGTCAAGGCTATTTTGATATCAACCACTATACTACATTACACGTTAGACCCATAGTAAATCTTAAATGGCTATTATATCAGAAAACCTACAAATTGGGATTATGACTCCATTTTATATTGCTTTAACCTTGGTGTTTGCCGTATTCCATCATTTCTGGACATGTAAACTTAGACATCGCTTAGCAGAGTATATCGTAGGCTATATACCAAGGCTTAGTATAGAGTGGGGTTATCATGTTCAAAACTGGTTTGTCAGGGTTCTCCTACCATTAGCTATAGTTTTAAGTCGAGGAGGAGACCCTGAAGTTTTAGGGTTTAAACTGCCGTATTTAACAGTAGAAGTATTCAGCATGGTCCTCCTACTAACAGTAGCTCTTTTTCTTATAACCACTATAATCGTATGGTTCGCGATTTCCATATCAAAGGATCCAACCGTGATAGAAACTGTAAAAAACTGGCCTAAAAAGCCTAGCTTGAAGAAAAGTTTAGCTGGAATACTGCTCTGGACGTTTCCTGAGGAATGCTTCCTAAGGGGGTATTTGATTTCCCAATTTATGGAATTTAATTCAACTATAGCCATTTTAATTTCTACATTTTTCACATCTATCCTTCATAAATCTCGTGGGAAATTCTGGATAACGCTATCCATATTCACAGGTCTTATCTTCGGCTTGACGTACATTTGGACTTATAGTCTACTACCTCCACTCATAGTCCACTCAATTTGTAACGAAATATTTCCATTAATTTTAACGTCATGGACTAAGAAGCTCTCTCAGGAAACGTAGTTTCTTTTCAAGAGTTTCATACTACGAGGCTTACCCTGAATAAAAATGCCTTTTCCATTAAAAAGAGGGATTTCGGAAAGGTATCAACTTCCCCTATAATATAGGTGTTAGTTTGGCGATGGGGTAGGCTTTCGATGCATCGTATTCTACTGCGCAGAGACCTATTCTAGGTTTAACGCAGTAGAATAGTAGGCAACCGTGTTCTCTTGTTAAGC
>Ga0209394_1000254_pt1 | contig 48262 bp, 49 predicted proteins | sample JNZ201metaG_FD_184122 | JGI IMG/M metagenome (GOLD analysis project Ga0209394, IMG submission 184122) | Hot spring microbial communities from Jinze hot spring, China to study Microbial Dark Matter (Phase II) - JNZ 20120812A (SPAdes) (version 3) ...
ACAGTTGCGTAAGGCTTGACGGCTTCCACGGCACGAACTTAGACGTAATCTTAAGATATCGGGGTATTAAGAACGTAGCAATTGCAGGATTCTTAACAAACGTGTGTGTTGAATCAACAGCTCGAACAGCCTTCGACTTAAACTATAAGGTCATCATAATTAAGGACTGCACAGCAGCTACTTCTTGGGAGGAGCAGAAATACGCTGAAGAGAAGTTATTCCCGTTAATTGCTGAAGTGATGACGCATAAGGAGTTTTTAGAAAAATTGGAGTAGATTGAACTCAATTAAACGTTTTTATTACGTATATAAAGTTTTAAATCATTAGTTATCTTTATTCCTAAGCCAGGTTCTTCAAATATTTTAGTAAGTCCTTCTTCAATCTTTATGCCTTTTATAGGGTTGTCTTCAAGTAGTATCTCAGACCTACCTATTTCACTAACAGTGATGTTAGGTGTTGATATAAAGAGATGTATTCCTGCGGCGTCTAAGATACCTGTCTGCGCGACATAAGTCCCTATATTGCAGTCTAACCCTGCTTCATAAGCTATCAATGCATATTTCTTAGTAGTTAATATTCCACCATTTAATGGTTTTAGGGCAAGCATATCTGCAGCCTTCTCTGATACAAGCCTTATTATGAATTCGGGTTTGACGCTTTCGTCAGCAACTATTGTAATATCAGTATTTCGGGTGACTTCCTTTAATCCATCTATATCTTGAGCCAGCACAGGTTGTTCGATATATTCAACACCGTATCTCTCTAACTGTTTAATTATCTTTAATGCCCTCTTCGCTGTGATCCAGCTCTCACCTACATCTAAATTCAAGATTACTTTATCCCCAACAGCTTCTCTAATGCTCTTAACTCTTTCTATATCAAGAACAGGATCATCTCCAACTTTCATCTTAAGTACCTTAATTCCGTTCTTTAGGTAGTTCTGGGCAATCATAGCTACTTCTTCAGGGGGTAGGAGAGGTATTAATGAAGATGCAGGAGCTGTCTTACCTTTGATTTTACCTCCCAGTAACTTGTATAGCGGAACGTTAAGATATTTCGCAATTAAGTCATGCAACGCTATATCTAGGCCTGCAATTATCTGGTCGCTAACTTTGAATTTTTTAGTGATTTTAATAACAATGTCGATAAGGTTAAAGGGATCTTCGTTAATTATTAAGTCCTTAAATCTACTGATAAAGAGGTCTTTAACCACTTCAGGTGTTTCAAACATTCTTGGGATAGACGGTATTTCCCCATAACCTGTAATACCGATATCTGTTTTAATCATTACGATATTAGTTTTTAGGTATTCTTGTGAGACCACTTCACTTTTCTTAGCGCTTTTGTAGGGTATTCTCATTTTTATATCTAACGTTAAAACATCTATGTCCGTAATTCTCAATATTACACCTCTAAATTATTCAGGTTTCACAACAACCTTTATTGGGTCACCAATACGTTTTTCGAATACCTCAAAAGCCTCTATAACTTCATTCAACGGGAAGACGTGAGTTATTATTTTCTTTAAGTCGATCTTTCCACTAGAGGCTAACTTAATCACACGTTCTAGGGCGTTACGGGCCTCACCTCTAGTACCCTTTATTGTTAATCCTTTGGTTACGATCTCACCTAGAATTAGAGGGGTTGGTTCCCAGGTGATACCAAGCATTAGTAGTCTACCACCTCTTCTTAACATTTTAACACTTTGAACTACTGACTCAGCTGAAGGCGTAGTATTTATAACTAAGTCAACGCCTAATCCATCAGATACATCCATTGCTACTTTTACAGGGTCCTGTCCCTCCCTCACGTTTACTAATACATCCGCACCTAGTTCTTTAGCTAGATTCAGTCTAGCCCATCTAGTGCCGACCATTACTGTTGTTCCAGCACCTAATGCCTTAGCTATAGATAACGAAGTAAGTCCTATAGGTCCAGGACCTATTATGACTACAGTCTCACCAGGATCTAAACCAATTTCCATAATGCCAAACATTGATGTGCCAGCGGAAACTGCCATAGCTCCTTCTTCAAAGCTCATATTATCGGGTAGTTTGTGGGCATTCCTGGCTGGAGCAGCTACATATTCTGCAAATCCGCCATTTACGGTGAAGCCTAAGGTTCTATGTCCAGGTTTTCCGTAGTTAACACAATATGAATAATAACCTATCTTACAGTTTCTGCATTGACCGCAACCTCCATGAGGTTCGACAGCTACCCTATCACCTACTTTGAAGCCAAGCACGTTAGAACCCACTTCCACTACAGTACCTGCAGTTTCATGTCCTGGTATGATAGGGTAGGCAATATAATCCGGGTACGTACCGTTTTTGATTTCTATATCTGACCCACATATCCCTACAGAATTTACTTTAATTAGAACTTCATCCTCTTTTATTTTAGGGATAGGAACCTCCTCAACTATTAGTTCTTTAGGTTTACGTATAACTAACGCTTTCATTTTACCATTCAATTATCTCACACCAAACATGATCTTGAGCTAGCTTGTTTAAAAGTCTTCATTTAATTAGAATTACGAATCAATTCTTTAAAATATTTAAATATTGTGCAAGCTACCTCGTAATCGTTGATGTTACTAGCGATTTCCACTATTTTCACATACTTATTCACTTCTTTCTTAATTTTTTCTATAAATTTCATATCATCTTCTGGTTGATATAGGGGGCCTCCTTCCATATCTAGGGCTGAAAAGCCTTTCGTGGGTAGTATGAGAATGGTCTTACTTTTAGCATTGGAGAGTTTTACGCTAAGGTGTTCGGCAACGGAAATCAATTCGTTTAGGAGGAGTCTTACATTTGTGTTGTATGGGTTATGGTAATGGGTTTTCCTTCCTAAATACTTACTTGGTATACTATCCGGCGGTCCAAAAACTAAGTAATTAATACTTCCAGGAGTTAATACTAGAGGTAATTCCATTTTAATGGCATTTATTAATCGAGGTTTCATAGGTTTGTATATATCCTCCGGGATGACTTCCCCAACTAATTCATGTAGGTTTAAATCTAATACTGCATGGAAGAAGTTTCCCTCTATCAATTCCTCCATAGCAGAGCCGCCTGAACCTGAAGCATGGAAAACTATTGGCTCATAATTTAACTCCTTAAGCTTAGTAACGCAATACCTAGTCAATCTACCAGTAGAACCTAGGGTAGTTACCGCAACCCTCTTAATAGAATCATCAACATCCATATTTTTATACCCCATTACCAAACCAACCATAGCATTCACAGCATTTCTAAGTATAGTTTTTGAGATAGTATTGGGCCCGAACTCGAGATCAGTCACAGAGAACATCATCAATATATCTTTATATTCTATATATGGTCTAATATTACCTGATGCAACAGTAGATACAAGCAACTTAGGAAAACCAATGGGTAGTGCTTTCATAGCTATTGAGGCAGCGGCTGTACCTTGGTTCCCACCAATCCCTATAACACCATTTAATTCTTTCAACATTTTGATGAGTAGTTTGGCCGCACCCAACCCTATGGTTCTAATGGCTTCATCTCTTCTAATGTTCCCTGACCTGATACCTTCTGCAAATTTCTTAGGATCTACGCCTAGTTCCTTCAGCACTTCCTCCCTAGATATGTCAGGTTTAACCATTGGTTCATTAAGTATACCAAGGTCGATTATGATGGAATCAATATTATGTTCGAAGAATAAATTTTTTATATAGAGAGCTTCCGTTCCTTTAGTATCTAAAGTAGCCAATATTGCTACTTTTTTACCCATATGTTAATACCTAACCCATAAATAATCTCTAATGTTAAAATGCTCTTTCCTCGAAATCCCTAACCTTAGCTTTTATATTGACGTTTTTGAGTTCTTTGCAGAACTCAGCTAAATGGGTTGAGATGCGTTCAACAAGTAATTTCCCAGTCTCTGGAGTGGCTACGAAGGGATTACCTATCGTGGCATTATCGCTATACTCATGATGTTCTAATGGTATCCATATATTCTCACTACCCATAAATTCGATCGTTGGTGTTCCATCGGTCTTTATGAATTTTTCTCCTAACCATTTAGGAGCATGAATGCTCCTAGGTTGAGCTCTTTCCATCTTAACTAATTCTGGTTTATAGTACATTAGGATTGCTGTTTCCTCTTCACCTGAGTGCCATCCTGGCGCTTCCTCAGGTTTTGATTTAAGTAGATCCTTAATTAATTTAATATCTCGTTCTGTAGGTACTTTATACCATACTGGCAACGCGCCAGTCTTATAACGAATTGCTCTTAGTACATCATCCATGACCTTAGTATTAGATCCGTGATGCGATACGAAAACTAATTTATTAAAACCGTGATAGATTAAACTTAGAGCGATATCGTAGAGGACATATCTAAACGTTGTTCCTCTTAAAGTTATGGAACCGTAACCTTTTCCAACCTCACCCATATGATGTGGTGAGTAACCATAAGGCATTAGAGGGGTATGTGGGACATTAGCTTTTTCGGAAGCCTTTTCAACCACGGAAAGTGTTATGAAGCTGTCGGTCCCCAAAGGTATATGTGGTCCATGCTTCTCGCAACTCCCGATAGGTATTAATACAACATCGGTTTCCTTAAGCCATTCCTGAACTTCTACGAAACTACATTCAAGCAAATTATAAGGCCTTTTCGAACTCATACAGATCACCTAATACCTAAAGCACTAATCCCTTAAAATATCTTACCCTCCTCGAAGTTCTCTATTAATTCTTCTTCATTTTCTTCACTGTAAATATGCTTATAGTCATCATTACTAAGAGCATTGACACTCCTAAAATATCCGTTAAGTATGTAGTCTCTGGAAATATTATTAGAATGCCTGCAATCCCATATATTACTCTCTCAATAGTCGTAATTAATCGTAGCATATATCCGGTAAGTGCAGTTGTTATGCTGATGAGTCCGAGTAGTCCAGTAACAAATGAGGTAGCAGCTTCTGCAGGGGTACCCAGAGCTAAGAGTGACGGTCTTATAGTGAAAATGAATGGTACTATAAATGCTGGTAATGCGATCTTAATAGCATTATACCCAGTTTTCATGACGTCTGAGTTAAAGACCGCACAGGCCGTGTAAAGCGCTAAAGCTACTGGAGGTGTTATGGTTGAGAACGTTGCAAAGTAGAATATGAACATGTGTGCGGCGATTGGTGGTATGCCTAGTTTAACAACTGCAGATGCTATGGTAATTGCGACGATTAGGTAAGCTACGGTTGCTGGTAAACCCATACCTAGAATAAGGCATGAAATCATAATCAATATTAAGGCAAGGAATAGATTTCCAGCCGATAACGATTCTATAGTTAGAGATAATTTAAGTCCTAACCCAGTCATCATAATGGATGAATATATCAGACATGCAGCAGATATAGCTATCCCTAGCATTACCACCCTATCAAGTGCCTCATGAATTGCTTCAATAAAGCCCTTCAAGTTTAGTCTAGTATCCTTCTTGATTAAGGATACGAGAACCGCTGATATTATTGCATACATAGCTGCCCTAGTTGGTGAGTAACCCGCTAATATGAAGTAAGTTACAACTACTAGGGGGATTAACGTATGGCCAAATCCCTTTATTAAGTTAAAGCTACTACTGCGGTCTACAGCTACGGTTCCCTTTAAATTTCCGCGAGCCATTAATGATGAAGTATCTAAATATACATGAATTATTAATGATGTAAAGTAGAGAAATCCTGGTAGGAATGCAGCAATAACTATGTCTCTGTATGTAATACCAAGTAAGTCGGCCATCAAGAATGCTGCGGCACCCATGACTGGTGGCATTATTAAAGCGCCAGCTGCTGCAGCTGCTATTATAGCTGCAGATTTCTCAGCAGAAAATCCGTAGGATCTCAGAAGTGGTTGGAAGGTAGTTCCAGTTAAGGCCGCGTTCTCCGGAGCGCTTCCTGATACCATACCTAAGAACATATTACTTAAAACCGCTACTATACCTGGACCTCCCTTCAACCTTGATAACGGTGAGAGCCCATCCATTATTAGTTTAGCCGTCTTAATTCTATATAGTAGTGAGCCCATAATATTGAAAGCTACTACATAAGTAGCTGCTATACTCATTGGAATACTCCATAGACCCTCCCTAGTCATATATAAGTAACCAATAAGCATGTTTAACGGGTACCCGCCATGCCCCCACATACCGGGAATATAATTACCTAAGTATGAATATACTATAAATGCTGTAGCAATAATAGCTAATACTTTTCCTACGAAGACCCATGTAAGGGCTAGTATGGTGGTGATAGTAATAATACCAAATACGAATTCGAGCTGTGTCGGTATACCAGCTCTATAAGCAACATCTACGTAATTTATAGATATATAGATGGAAGGTACTACGGAAATTATGGCTAATGGAATTAAGGCAATTTTTATGATGTTTGATCGGTTTTTCTTATAGAGTTTTAGAAATGCAAGAATTAGAACCATTTGAAGAAATAAGCTATTTTGAAGGAAGGGGTCGAATGTGTATGTCAAGAAGCTGTAGAGAAATATAGAACCATATACTACGGCAACAACCCTACTGATCAACCATATGAAGTCCACCTTATCACCTCAAGCCTCATAAAACTAGAATCAGAGGGAAAAATACTTTTATTTTAATAAATTCGAAGCTATTGATTTGAAGTTATTTTTTAGGCAGTAACTGCTCTGGTATTTGTATACCTTTCTCATTGTAGTATTTAACTACGCCGGGGTGTAGTGGTACTGGAGCCTTAAGCAGAAGCTCAGGTTTTAGATCCTTGGATGGAGGGTATGACCCCGTTAGTGCATCGATGTTTTCATAAATCACTTTAACAGAATTATATACGAAGGCTTCCGGTATGTCAGAACGCGCTACTACTAAAGTCCAGTCTACAGGAACTAATGCAGGGTTAGTACCCTCATATTGGGAACCGAAGTTGAAGGTTTCAAATCCTAGATGAGGTAACGCACTTTTGATCTTGTTTACTTCTTCAGTAGTTAAGGAAAGGATCTTTAACTTCCTGCTAAGAGCCAACTCCTTATACTGAGATGCAAATGTTGTAGATGCTGCTGCATCTATCTCACCCTTCGATAATGCTATAGCTGCATCTGTATGTGTGAGATACGTAGGTACTATATTAATGCCTAAGATACTGAAGATTTGAGTTGCGAGTTGTTCAGTTAACGATCCTCTTGTAAGGATATTAACTCTTTTACCGTTAAGGTCTGAGAACGAGTTAATTTTGGAGTCGGCTGGAACTATTACGTGGAAATATGTAGGTGGGAGTAGCGGGAGTACAGCATATACTTTAGAAGTACAGTTAGTATATGGGGGCTCACCACGTATGATTTTAAGTGCTTCACCAGCACTTACTACTCCGAATTCACCAACACCTCCACACATCTTCTTTGCGTTATCAACGAATCCTTGAGTGGCCTCTAGAGTGTATGTTACTCCTGATATCTTGCTTTGCCATACCTTAATTAATGCGGTCCCAAACTGATATCCACCACCGCCTGAGACTCCGGCCATGAACCGAACATGCGATATTTGAGGTGTTGATGGTGTTGATGTCATATAATATGCTACTACTCCGACAATTACTATTACTAAGATCGCAGCTAATATGATATACTTATTTCTAGAGCTGCTCAAAATATACCCTCTTATAGAATCCGATAGACATTTATAAGCTTTATAGTTGAATCATGGTCTCTAATTACTGGATTTGACATTATTCGCCGTTAATTCGAGTATGTAGTGAGTAATAAGCGTCTTAAAGAATACTTATTTATGAGGGTTACATATTTAACTCTTTCCTTATGTATAAATCTATATCATTACCTATTTCAAACGACCTCTTATAAGCTGCTTCAATGGTTTCAATCAATGCAGATTTAATACCTCTAGACTCCATAACTGCTAACCCTTTAATCGTTGTGCCGCCTGGTGTGGTTACCTCATCTCTAATCTCTGCAGGATGTACGTTTTTATTCTTAAGAAGTATTGCTGTTCCTTCAAGAACATCCAATATTGCTTTATACGCTATGTCTCTAGGCATTCCAGACGCTACCGCACCTAATACTAATGCGTCTACTATCTCAGATATGAATGCAGGCCCGCTGCCGGCTAATGCCGTCCATATGTCTATATACTCTTCAGGAACCCAGTACACAGTCCCTAAGCATCTAAATAACTCTTCCACCACTCCCTTCTCATGGTCGTTACCGTTTAGCGTTGATATTGCTGTAGATGCTTTTTTAACTGACGCGTTAATGTTCGTCATAGCTCTAAATATCTTAGCTCCGAGTAGTACTGAGCTTAACGTGTTAAGCTTTACACCAGCCATTACAGATACAACTATCTTCCCACTCCACACATCCCTCCCAACCTCCTTAATAATTACTGGGAAGTGGTGCGGCTTAACACTCAGTATTACTAGTCCGGCTTTAGCGATAGCCTCTTTATTATTCCTAGTTACCTCTGCACCTAAAGACTTAGCGTTTTCTAAAGTAGTATCCCTACGACCTGTAGCTATGATGTGGATGTCACTATAGCACTCTTTAATGCCTTTAATTATTGCTGAGCCTATCTTACCGGCCCCTATTACAGCAATTACTTTAATCTCCTCGGATATGCCCACATCCATTACCTACAGTAGTAGGTAATTAAGACTTAAAAATATGACTTCTGGGCTTGCAGTAGGTCTTAACAGTATTTAAATATCTATAGATATATCTTTAGATTAGTGATACATAATGCTACGTAGGAGGGCTGTATTTAAGACGTATATGAGGTTAGTAGTTCTTAAAATACTGGAGGGTGGGCCCCGCCACGCCTACGGAGTGATTAAGGGGTTGGAGGAGTTAACTGGTGTTAGGCCTAGTACTGGTGCTGTCTATCCAGTGCTTAATAAGTTAATCCGTGAGGGGTTGGTCTCAGCTGATGTGGTAGTGCTTCAGGATGGTAGGGACGTTAAGACTTATAGATTAACTGATAAGGGGCTTAACTACTTAAAAGTTCATGAGGGGGAGCTTAAAGAGGCTTTAAGGACTGCTGAATCTCTTAGAAAACTTAAGGTTGCTGGATGTGATAGGTTATTAGTAGTTCTAAGGGAGTTGGTCGCCGTTGCTGATAAGCTATCTGAGGAGGATTTGATGGAGTTGAAGAAGGCGGTAGCTGATTTTGAGGCTAGAGCTATTAACGTTATGTCTAGGCGTGGGGTGAGGTAGTATGGTCGTAGATGTCGTTAGGGTTGAAGGACTTACTAAGAGGTTTAAAGATGTTTTAGCGGTTGATGGAGTGTCATTCGTTGTTAGGGAGGGTGAGGTCTACGGTCTGTTAGGCCCTAACGGTGCTGGTAAGACTACAACCATCCACATACTAACTACTTTGTTAAGACCTACTTCAGGCAGTGCCTACGTCGCTGGTTACGACGTGGTTAGAGAGCGTGATAAGGTTAGGAGGGAGGTCGGCATAGTCTTCCAGGACCCCTCACTAGATGATCAGTTAACAGCTTATGATAACATGTACATTCATGGGAGGCTTTACGGTATTAGAGGTGATGTACTGAGGCGTAAGATTTTAGAGTTATTAGACTTCGTAGGTTTGAAGGAATTCTCTAATAAGCAGGTGAAGTACTTCTCAGGGGGTATGCGTAGGAGGTTGGAGATTGCTAGGTCATTACTGCACGAGCCCCACGTACTATTCCTAGATGAGCCTACCATCGGGTTAGACCCTCAGACAAGGGTTAAGATATGGGACTACATAATGAGGATTAAGAAGGAGAATAACATCACAGTAATCTTAACAACCCACTACATGGATGAGGCGGAAGAGTTATGTGATAGGATAGCCATCATGGATAGGGGGAGGGTAGTTGCTGAGGGTACTGCTGATGAGCTTAAATCACTAATAGGTAATGAGCTGACCTCCTCCCCGCCCTAAAGTGTGAGGGTTCTGGGGAGGTTTGGAGCTACATTCCCGGCTTTCGCCGGGTTTAGCTCTGCGCCCGGTCTCAGGCGCATTACCCCTACCCCGTGTAGGGCGGGGCTTGGGGGTATGGTTTTTGTTTTGAGTAGTATGTTGTACGCACCCACTAGGTCTGCGTTGAATAATTTGCTGTGCTTGTAGCACTTGAATAATCCTCTGTATACTCTTCTGTGGTCCTGGTTCTTCGCTTTGCATAGTGGGCAGGTAGTGGATGTATTTTCTTCGCTGACAAACTCTACTCTGATACCGTACTCTTCTCCAACTTCGGCAATCCTCATCAGCAGATACCCATACGTCCATATGTGAACAACCTCGAAGTTTACCTTAGAGTCTTTATTGCTGTTTTGAGCAATGTACTTTGGATAGCCAACTAATACTCTTGATACTCTTCTCCAGTACAACCACTCCACGGTGTTCCTCACAACCCAGTTTACGTAGTTCTTCACCTGCCTCCTCCACTTCTCGTACATTCTCCTAAGCCTCCTGGAGTCTTTAATCCGTACCTGTTCAAAGTGGACTGGTAATTCGCTATCTTCCTCCTCCAGTAGAAGCTAGTGCTCTTCAAAGGTCTACCCGAAACGAGTAGAGCTGAACCATCCTCTACATATACTGCTAACAGGTTGTTTATACCAATATCTACTCCAGCAACTTTATCTCCCAAGGGGTTCATTGGTACCTCAAACCATTTTTCCTTAACCAGCTTCTCAGAGACCTCGAACGATACGTGTATGTACCACTTCCTTTCATCACTGTCGTAGCGTATCTCAGCCCTACCCTGCTTACCTCTAACGTTTACTCTACCGATGTACCTCACTCTGAAGCTCCTGATCGCACCCAACCCCTTGAATACAATGTATTCTCCATCGAACCTGTACTGGTCTTTCCTGAGAACACACCACAGCTCCCTCGACCCGCCTCTCTTCCTATACCCCGGCGAATTCACCTTCTTTACGAACGGTGGTAGCTTTCCTTCCTTCTTCGCTTTCAGTAGTGAGAAGAAGCTTCTCCAAGCTTCATCATTCTTGTTCAGGACCTGTTGAGCTGTAGCTGAACCTATCAAAGCTTTGTACTTCTCGTAGAACTCCCTATACGTTGTCTTCAGATCTACTCTCTTCTCCTCAAAGAACATTCTCCTCCTAGTGTAGTTGACTTCGTTCCATAGCTTAGCTGATAGTGAGCAAAGTAGCTTGAGCTTATTCTCCGATTCTCTATCTGGTGCTAATCTCAGTATTACTGTTCTCCTCACTCCTCCTTCACCCACTGCTCCTCCACGTACTTCTTAACAACATGCGCTGATACATTGCCAACTGTTGCTACAAAGTAGCTTCTAGACCATAGCCTACCTCTGCTAGCATCGGTTTTCAGCTCAGGGAACCTCTGCAGTATCCTCCTAGCGCTCTTACCTTTGAGGTAGTTCACCACGTAGGCTGGGGATAGCCGTGGGGGGCATGAGCAGAACACGTGGACATGGTCTGGCAGAACCTCGATAGCTATAGGTTCGCATCCGAGCTCAAGCAGTATCTGCTTCAGCACCTCTCTAGCGTATTCAGCAACACCGCCCACCAAAATATCCCTACGGTACTTAGGAATCCACACGAAGTGGTAGCCACACCAGTACCTAGCATACCTAGTGCTCCTAAACTCAAACCACGTCTGGGAGTCGCCCTCCACGGCTATCCCAAGAATACATTAGAGAATACAGAACTTATAAACCTTACCACACCATCCCCGCCCTAAAGGGCGAGGCTTTCGAAATTGTAATGAGGTAATGAGGTAATATACGTGAGGTTTAAAAGCGGCTTGAAAGACCTTAAGCAGTGTTTAGAGGCTGACTTCATAATTAAGTGTAAGGTAGTTAGGGAGGACTTAATGGAGGTTGTTGTGAAGGATGCTTCAACCTCAATACCTAAACTCCTCGAATTAACTGCTAAGTTAGGGGTTGAGGTTTCTGAGGTTAGCTATAAACGCCCAACACTAAATGAGGTCTTCATACACTTAACTGGGAGGGAGTTAAGAGACTCGTTAGAGGATTTCGTAATTCCCCATAGATTTATTAGGAGGTGGTAGTTGTGGATGGCTTCATAACGATGACTTACAGGCAGGTTAAGAGGTTCATAGCTGCTAGGTCTAGGTTAGTTATGACGTTAGTAAACCCCATCCTGTGGACGGTCTTCTTCGGACTAGGTTGGGGCAACATATTCAACTTCCCTCAAGCTAGGGCAGTCTTCGGAGGCCTCGATTACATAACCTACCTAGCGTCGGGTATGGTAGCAATGACAATAATAATGAACTCCTTCATGAGTGGGATGTCAGTAATATGGGATAAGAGGTTCGGGTTCTTGAAGGAGACCTTAGTAGCACCTACGTCGAGGGCTGAAGTCATACTGGGTAGGGCCTTCGGCGACTCATTAGTCAGCATCTCCCAAGGCCTCATAATCCTAACTTTCATGTACTTCATATCACCTCAGATAAAACTCTCAGGCATCCTACCAGCAATGCTATACGGTCTAATACTCTCAATGTGCTTCACATCATTAGGCCTAATCATATCTCTAAAGCTATCCAGTATGGAGGGCTTCCAAATGTTTGTAAACCTGATAACGATGCCCCTCATATTCCTAGGCGGGGTTTTCTACCCGATTGACAGCCTGCCAGACTGGATAAGATTAATAGCTTACGTAAACCCAGTAACCTACGCCGTAGATGGGATGAGGTACAGCCTGACAGGGACTTCGAGATTCGAACTAGTAGTCGACATCGGCCTACTATGCATATTCACATTAGTGAGTACTGTAATAGCGGTAAGGACCTACACCAACACAACTATTGAGGACTAAGAACGCTGTTAATGCAAACACCACTAAAGCTGAGTAAAACCCGACCTATTAAATGGTTAACTAGCTAGACATTGCTGTCACTAACATAAGCATTAACCCCTATACAACTGTAGTTGGCTTAGAGTCTGTATAACGTGCGTCTGCCATCTGGTTTTAGGACTAGGTAGCCTGCAATCCTTATGCCTTCCTTACATGGCCTGAACTTACAGCTCCTGAAAGTTGTTAAAACCCTCACAGCGTTGAGTAGTCAGGCATTAACGACACTACATGTAACACTAGTACTACATAGATGATGTTCTCAGTAATCATGTAGAGGGCTATGAGTGGTGTTGTGATGGTTACCTGCTGGGGTTAAGTAAGTGTAGAGTAACTCCTTCCACGAAAGCTCGTCCATGTAGTCTATGGTTAGGAAGCCGTACCGAGTTAAGAACAGTATCCTCACCTCCTACCAAGATATCTAAGCATAATGTACATACTCATGGGTAAGGGCTGCTGGAAGAAAGCCTAGTAATACCTTACATAAAATCTAAGTAGTGTTTTAATAGTGATTGAAAGTACTGAAACACCCTGTAACGAACGCTAGAATCTAAGACCAAAACAACGTCACGCCTTACCGGGCAGTTAAGCTCTCTACAACCCGCAGACAGCAACCATGTATATTAGTGTAGAACAGCTTCTAACATCTCAACACGCTTTCTACCACTACTGAGGGCTTATTTAGCTAGGTGTGGATTCATGTGTAAGGTTTATTATTCATGTATACGATCATGGTGTGGAGGTCCTTAGGGGGCGGCTTTAAGTTAGGTGATGAGTTTACGAGACCTGATTGGTGAGGATGCTGACCTGCACTGATTTTAATTAGTAATTTTATGAGGTGTGAAGGGTGTGCAACTGTTTCGATGCGTCAGGTTTATAAAGGTTTTTATAGGATTTTTCACGATGATGAGAGGTGCTTCGAGACACTTAGATGTGAGCCCTGTGCCGTTGGGCTTGAAGGGTGCCCATGACCCCTGCGTGGAGTGGTCAGTGACCACGGTGAACCGCAGGGCTGAGGCACAACCCGCCTTAGGAAAACCTACAAAAACCTAGAGCGGGGAACGGTAATAAGGCTATGTGACCTACATTATGTGGCGGTAGTAATGTATGTAGGGATTAACGGCGTTGGGATTGGCGAGCTCAGTAGGCTGTTCTCCTTTATGGCTACTGGTTTGGAGGTGGATATGTTTTTAGATGTTGATTTCTACCCACCTGCTAGTGCTGATAGGAGGACTGTAACTGCTTACTTCTTAGTGATGGTTGCTATGGACCATAGGCTTAGCGGTTTGGGGATGCCTTACGAGGCAGTAATTGATGGTAAGTCCTATCATGGGGCAGACCTCCTATACAGGCTTGGCAGTATGAAGTTTGAAGAGGATTTAGGTTTCTTTGAGGCTGGGAGGCTGGCTAAGATAACTACTAAGGAGGTCGTGGATTGGCTCACATTAGGCGGTAAGCTGAAGGTCAGAGTCCCCGACCCCGACATTAGGGCAGAACTCCTAAGAGACCTAGGCTTAAAGCTACTTAAACTATTTGACGGCGACCCATACAACGTGGTCTTAGAATCTAGGAGCAGGCTTAGAGGCATTGCTGGAGGATTTCTAAACATTGTTAAGGTGTTTAAAGCCTACCAAGACCCTGTGGAGAAGAAAGCCTTCCTACTAGCAAAGTTCCTCGAGAGGAGGAAGGTATTAGAAATAGTAGACCAGCATAATAAGGAAGTCCCAGTAGACAACCACCTAAGTAGGATAGCATTAAGGACAGGCCTAATCGAAGTCGACGACAGAACCCTCACAGCCATAGCATCTGGGAAGGAATTCAACGAAGAAATGGACGTAATCTTAAGACTCACAGCTAGGAAGGCATATAAGGAAGTATCAACCACCTCATCCCTAGACCCATTCATACTAGATGACATATTATGGAGCTTCGGCAGGAAATGCTGCACTAAAGATAAACCCGCATGTAGATACTCATGCAGTACTGAATGTGCAAAGTTAGGAGGATGTGACGGAGGTTGCACACTATCCCCCGCCTGCAGAGCATTTAAAGACCCTAAGTACATGGTACCCGAACACACCTTCACAACATTCTGGTACTAACCTAAAGACCCTCACCTACAACGACATCCTAACCTCAAACGTTAAACACCTTAAAATTACCTAACACCTCCTATAGAACTTCAGACATCAAACACCAAGCATACCATCAACCACCATACTAAGAACATCGAAAGATACACACTCTATAAGGAAAACTCCTCTCACCACCTTTGGCAGGGTTAATAGACCTTCGCGGAGGTCACCACGATCAGAATAGAAAGAAGCGCCCGTAGCATAGTTGTAGCAAGTGAGATTACCGATGTTGGATGTGTTACTAACGCATCAGTATATCGTGTCTGGTCTGTCCTATAGGGCGGTATCTCGACTGTAGATCTGGGATGTGGTAGTTGCTTAATTACGTCGTAAGTTTTTACGTGTCTTGCATGTGGGTGGTTAGTAGTTAGTTGATTAATATACGATTAATTGCTCAGTTAGCGTGTAGGGGTGGATTTTTTCTTAGTCTGGGGGGTGTGGAGGTTTAATTGGTTATCGTGGTTTGGAGGGTATTTATATTTTGGTTCATGTATAGGTTTACGGGGATTTAATTGAGGATTAATAAGTTTGAGGTATTTGTGGTTGAGACTACCCCTCCCTATAGGGGTGGGCGTTATTGGACATTTCTAAAACTCATCACTGATGAAGGCATTGAAGGGGTTGGCGAGCTTACGGCATTAGCTGCTGTTGGTAGGGAGGCATCTAATGTTAAGTTATTAGAAGATCTATGTAGGCGTTATGTAGTTGGGTCAGATCCGTTTAGGATTGAACACCTAATGCATAGGATGTATACCTACGACCACGACTTCAGGCATCCAGACCTAACAGTTATGTCTGCTATTAGTGCTGTTGAGATGGCCTGCTGGGATATTATTGGGAAATACTTAAGGCAACCTGTCTACAACCTCTTAGGCGGTGTTTATAATGAGAGGCTTAAAGCCTATTCCTACATCCCTGAGGGGGAGGGTTGGAGGAGGTTAACGCCTGAGGAGGCAGCTGATAAGGCATTGCAGGTTGTTAAGAGGGGGTTTAAGGCATTAAAGCTCGATCCGTTCCCACCCCTATACCCGAGTCCTAGGGATATCTCGATAGAAGAGATAAATTATGCTAGGAAGGTCTTAAGAAGTATTAGAGATGCTGTAGGCGATGACATTGAGATATGTATAGGTACTCACGGCCAGTTAACGACTTATAGCGCTATTAGAGTTGCTAAGATGTTAGAGGAGTTTAACCCGCTATGGTTTGAGGAGCCAGTACCTCCTGAAAATGTTGATGAGATGGCTAGGGTAGCTGCACATACTAAAATCCCCATAGCTGCTGGTGAGCGAAGAGTTACTAAGTACGAATTCTTAGAACTACTTCAAAAACGTGCAGCTCAGATAATTCAGATGGACGTAGGACGTTGTGGTGGGATATTAGAGTCTAAGAAGATAGCATCCATGGCTGAAGCCTATTACGCATCAATAGCCCCACACATGTATTTCGGACCGGTAGTCCTAGCAGCAACAATTCAACTCGACGTATGTAGCCCTAACTTCCTAATACAGGAATTTAACGTAATGGAGTTCCATGACCTAATACTAAAAACACCTATAAGGTTAGAAGAAGGGTATATAATACCTCCTAAAGGGCCAGGCCTCGGCGTTGAATTAAGAGATGACGTAGTATTAGAACATCTCTACAGACTGAGTTAAGATTTTAAAGACTCTCATGAAACAATAATACGTGTTGAGAGCATCAAAGCAGTAATTCATGAGGGGATTATGGTATCTAACTTAAGTTCACTGCTGTAATGTCTGATAACCTTTTAAGAATTTTTCAAGTGTGATGCCCTTCTTCCCTACAGTAGCCTTACCGTATGAGAGAAGTACGCCCTCCAACCTATTAAGTAATTCATCCCACCTTACAGTCTCATTCACCGCCCAATCAATTATTAACTCAGAATTCCTACTCAGTATTTTAAGGAAGTCCTGCCACGAAATATTAAGCCTCTTTAAATCGTCGCCCCAAGCACTCCATAAGTACTGAGGTAGTTTATTGTAGATTAAAACACCTCTTGACTTACTTTTCGACTCCTCAGTTATGAGGAGCTTATTAAGATTTTTAATCATCTCCTTTATCCATATTGGTTCCTCAACACGCTTTAATTCCAATGTACTACCCATTTACTACTTATTTTGCAAATATATTAGTATTCTCACATAGTAGTAAGGCCTCTATAAACATTTATTATACCCTATTCATAACAGTTTTCTTATGGTAATCATAGTTGAATTCAACAGTTACTGTAAATGAAGTTTTATATCCTGTATACTTGCTGATGTTAGGCTGTTTCATCTCCCCAGTCCTCGGTGAGGTAGCCTCACTTTATGTTTCATCATCTATATCGATAGGAGCCAGTATATTAATGATATATATATCCATCATTGCTATGACTTCAGGTGGTTTAGGAGTCGGTGAGTTTCAATTACTTACCGGTATTTCATCAGCTTTTTCAGAGGTTTTTAGAGTAAGTAGTTATGGATTTGAGGTAAGTGTTGATGGATTATCAGCTTTCTTCATCTTTGCTTTAGGGATAGTTAGTCTAGCCTCTTCAATTTATGGTATTTCCTATATTAAGCGTTATGTAGGTTTAGAAAGCTTGAGGTTTTACTCAGTTCTTTATCCACTATTCCTAATGTCTATGTACTTACTTATCATATGTAGTGATGTGATCTTATTCATAATTTCCTGGGAGTTGATGAGTATTACCGCATTCTTCCTCATAGCTTTTGAGAAGGCGAATAAGGTGGCTGTAAAGGCGGCTTTAAAGTACTTGTTAATGTCTTACTTCGGTTCGAGCCTGCTGATAATAGCGTTGGTAATTATCTCCAGTATTAGTGGTTCGACAAACTTCACGGCATTAAGAACTGTAGTGTTTGAACCTACGGTGCATTACTTAATCATGGCTTTAATCATAGTGGGCTTCGGCATTAAGGCGGCCTTAGTACCCATGCATAGCTGGTTACCTGACGCCCACCCTGAGGCGCCTTCAAACATCTCAGCACTTTTAAGCGGGTTTATGATTAAGACAGCAGTCTACGGAGTTATAAGGTTTACATTCATCTTACTAGGTCTTAATCACTACGCATTAGGCTTAATGCTCTCCTCCTTAGGCATAGCCTCAGCTATTTACGGTACGTTAATGGCTATAATCCAGATAGATTCTAAGAAATTAATGGCATATTCAAGCATAGCTCAGATAGGTTACATATTCTTAGGTATTGGAGGCGGTCTAATACTATACCCGAATTACTTAGGATTTATAGCGTTAGCCGCAGGACTCTTCCACACGTTAAATCACGCAATTTTTAAGGGACTTCTCTTCCTAACTGCTGGGGGCTTAATCTACAGAACTGGTAGTAGGGATTTAAACTCATTAGGCGGTCTGGCTAAGGTAATGCCCATCACCTACACTTCCGGGTTAATAGGTTCTCTAGCCATATCAGGTATGCCGCCCTTAAACGGATTTGTGAGTAAGTGGCTTATACTAATACCGCTTCTAATTTCAGGACATCCGATGCTTGTACTATATGCGGCACTTGCAATATTCGCAAGTGCGTTAACAACTGCAGCATTTGTTAAGTATTTAGCGAGGGCCTTCTTCTCAAGTCCTAAGAACGTATCTGTAGGTAATGTTAAGGAGGTACCATTACCCATGGCCCTAGCTATGATTTTATTGGCATCTCTGTGCGTAGTGTTAGGATTATTCTTCTACATACCGTTTAATATGGCGTCATCGGCAGTCGCTAACATGATTACATATAGTGTAAGTTATACTACCATTACATTACAAGACCTGACTCCAGTATTATACGTTTTCACCTTACTAACCTTAGGCATCTTCATATCGGCTTTCATAGCCGTATATCTAACAGCGAGTCATAAACTCAGGCTCACCCCGGTATGGACCTTCGGTACTAAGGACTTACTTCCTAAGACGTTAGGCCTTAACGCACACTCATATTATAGAGAATTCGGAAGTACTTATAGCTTCGTTTACGTATTAAGGAGCTACGTATATGAGTTAGTTGTAAGGCCTCTCTGTAAGTGGTCTACGAAGTTGGCCAGATCTTACTACGACTTCGTAGATATTTACCTACCTACAACACTAGCAGCCATAGTTATCAAACCTCTATGGAGATGGTTTATAGGGTTAGGTAGGTCCTACTATGATTGGGTGGAAACCTACTTACCTACAGTCTTAGCAGTTATAACCGCCCTCCTACTAATATTAATCATCGCTAGTTATTTAGGGTGTGTGGTATGGTTCCTCAGTACTTAGTAGCTCTACTGACGGCATTTCTTTTAGCTTTACTAGTACCGTTGCTAGATGGTGTAGAGCGTAAGTATGTAAGGGCTAGGATTCAAAGTAGGGTAGGCCCTCCAATAATTCAAACATACTATGACTTAGTAAAGTTGTTTAAGAAGGAATTACTCATACCGTCTACAGCTTCTAAGCTATTCATTCTAGCACCCCCTACGAGCTTCTTCGTCAGTATTGCAGCCCTCTTCATACTTCCCTACTCTTTAAGTCCTTCCTTAGGCTTTGAAGGGGATATCATATTACTAGCATACCTGCTGGTACTTTCCTCACTGACCTCACTATTAGGTGGGTTAGCATCCGGAAACCCATTCGCTGAGGTGAGTTCTAATAGGGAGTTATCACTTATCCTAGCGTCAGAACTCTTCTTAGGTATGGGTTTAGCTGTAATAGCACTTAAATACGGTAGTCTAAGGCTACATACAGTTTCAACTAATTTAATACTGCTTCCATCAGTCCTCCTAGCATACCTTACACTCCTCTACTACGCTTTCATAAAGTCTGTTAGAACTCCCTACGACATAGCTGAAGCAGAACCTGAAATAGCGTCAGGCTATATGATTGAGTACAGCGGCCCCCTACTTGCGTTCTTAATCCTCGGTAACCTAACTAGAAGGCTCTTAGTCTCATCACTCTTCACAGTAATTACCTTCGGCCCGGTAATATCTATGGCGACGTCTCCAGTAAATGTTGAAGTGCTTAGATATACTTTAAATGCGGTCTTAACGATATCATTAAGCATTATCGTATACCTTTCTCTAGGCGTGGTATCGGTAATTCACGGTAGGTATAGAGTTATCCATGCACTCATGTCTATTAAGAAATATACCTTAATACCTATTACCGCACTTATCCTAGCAGTAATAGGATTTTAATACCCATAAACCGTTATATCTTAATTAGGTAGTGGTAGGGTGTGGACGTAGTAGGAAGAATTCTTAAAATATTGGAGGGTAAGGTAAGTAATTATAAGGTAATTAATAGTGGTAACGTCATAATTGACGTAAGGGCTGAGGACTTAGTAGATGTTGTTAGGATAATTACAGAGGAGTTAGGTGGGATATACTCCGTCATAGTGGGAAATGATGCCCGTAGAGTAGATGGCACCTTCCATAATATATACGTCTTCAGCTTAGACTCCCTGAAGACGTACTTACTAGTTAGGGTTAGGTTAAGTCCTGAAGAGCCTAGTGTACAGTCTATAACATCTGTGGTTAAGGGGGCTAATTGGGGTGAGCGTGAGGTAAGAGACCTACTAGGTATTAACGTCTTAAACCATCCGGACCCGCGTAGGTTGGTACTACCTGATGGGTGGCCTGATAACGTGAACCCGCTTAGGAAGGAGTTTAACTATCAGACCAGACCGCAGCTTAACTGTTCTACCCAATACACTCCGATTAGGTCTGAGGATGTTGTCGCACTGCCCTACGGGCCATACCACCCACTACTACATGAGCCTGAGTACTTCGAACTCCATATTAAGGGTGAGACTGTAGTGGGGGTTGAGTACAGAGGCTTCCACGTTCATAGGGGTATTGAGAAGTTGGGTGAGTCCAGACTTACCTACAATCAAATACCATTCGTGGCTGAGAGGATATGCGGTATATGCGGATTCGTACATAATGTCTGTTACTGTCAGGCTATTGAGGGTGCGTCAGGAATTGAAGTACCTGAGAGAGCATTGTATATAAGGTCGCTAATACTAGAGATTGAGAGGCTACACAGCCACCTCCTATGGTTAGGTGTTGCGTGCCACATCCTAGGCTTCGATACAGGGTTCATGCATGCTTGGAGGATTAGGGAGCCGATTATGAATCTAGCTGAGGCCCTCACAGGTAATAGGAAGAACTACGGCCTTAACTTAGTAGGTGGTGTTAGGAGGGACGTCAGTAAGGATTCTGTAGGGAAGGTCATTAAAATCCTTAAGAACGTTAGAGATGAGTACAGTAGATTTATTAAGGGCTTAACAGCGCTTAAGGAAGTAGTTAAGAGGCTTGAGGGTAGTGGGATCCTACCTAAGGCTGAAGCAGTTAGCTACGGTGTAGTCGGCCCTGTGGCAAGAGCTTCAGGTCTTAAACGCGATGTACGTGTAGACCACCCATATGCTGCCTATAAGGATGTATCTTTTAAAGTCCCTACTTACAGTGGGTGTGATAATATGTCTAGGCTTATGGTTAGGGTTGAGGAAGTCTACGAAAGCATGTCAATAATTGAACAGTTATTAGATAGATTGCCTGGCGGGCCGATACTAGCAGAAAATGCTGAAGTACCGGAGTATAGGGAGGGCTTCAGCAGTGTTGAAGCTCCTAGAGGTGAGGACGTACACTACGTCTTGACCGGTAAGTATAGCAAGGTCTACAGGTGGAAGGTCAGAGCCCCTACATACAATAACATCCCTGCGTTGAATGTTATGTTGCATGAGTGCCCGCTAAGTGATGCACCACTAACTATTGCTAGTATAGATCCGTGTTTCTCCTGTACGGATAGATTGATAGTGGTTGACGTCCGTAGCGGTAAGAGATTTAAGGTAGGCCTCAAAGCACTTGCTAAGGGGTGGAGGCCTTGAGTAGGTTGTCATGGGTTAAAACAGCATTAGAGGTAGGCGTAGTAACTAAGAAGTACCCCTACGAAGATGTGGAAGTTCCCGAGGGCTTTAGAGGTCTGCCGGAGTTCGATGCAGTGAAGTGTATAGGCTGTACGTCATGTGCTAACGTATGCACACCAGATGCTATAAGGGTTGTGGAAGACGTCGGTAGCGGTGTTAGGAGGTTGGAATACCGTGTGGGTAAGTGTATTTTCTGCGGTAGATGTGCTGAGGTATGCCCAGTATCAGCTATTACGATATCTAAGGAATTCGAATTAGCCTATAAGGGTGAGGTAGTCCACGTAATCGAGCTCAGATATGCTAGATGTTCGGTATGCGGTAAGCCTTTCACAACTTCAAAACACCTCACCCACGTGGAGGGTAAGTTAAGTGAGGTTATTAGGGAGAACGTTGACTTATGTCCGGACTGTAAGAGGAGGGTCAGTATTAATTCAATAATACAGTCTGCAGGTGCGGTAAGATGAGCTTATATGGTAAGAGTATTTGGGTATTCCATCTAAACACAGGTAGCTGTAACTCATGCGATATAGAAATACTTGACGTATTAACCCCGTACCACGATGTTGAAAGGTTTGGGATTAAGTTAGTCGCATCCCCTAGGCATGCAGACGCATTACTCCTGACAGGCCCTATAACTAGGGAGTCACTACCTAAGGTTGCTGAGGCCTTAATGGCTGTTCCAGAACCTAAGTTAGTCATAGCTATAGGTTCATGCGCATGTGGAGGCGGTATTTGGTACGATACGTACTCAACTATAGGTGGCCTAGACGAGCTGTACAGGATTTTAAGGGAGGAGTATGGGGTGTCTGAACCACCTACAGTTAAAGTCCCAGGCTGCCCTCCAAAACCGGAGTCCATAATCTACGGAGTCGCATTAGCATTAGGCATTGTGAGGCAGAAGGTAGCTACGGCTAAAGTGAGTGCGGACTAGGATATTCAACATTTTTAATTACCTATAAGTCTATAGTAATTGGTAGGTCGTTCTAATTGGAAGCCAGTTATCTTAGCTGGTATGAAATGGCTTTAAGGGCAGTTAACTATAGCGTTTTAGGACTACCCCGAACTAAGGATATTAATAAGGTAGTGCTTGCCGGTATGGGCGGTTCTGGAATAGTATGTGATGTTATCTACGTAGTACTCTACGAGAGGTCTGAAATACCTGTAACAGTAGTTAAGGACTTCAAAACCCCTAGATGGGTTGACTCAAAAACCTTAGTATGCGGTATTAGCTACTCCGGCAATACTTTAGAGACTTTAAACGTTGTTCTAAGGTCTTTAGACTTAGGGGCTGAGGTCTGCGTAGTATCCTCAGGCGGTAGGTTAGTAGAGATAGCTAAAAGTAGGGGGATACCCCACGTAATCGTTGAGAGCGGCCTACAGCCTAGGGCAGCCTTCCCCCAATTACTCATAGCTGTCATTAAGGCCCTAACTACTTACGGAATCAACTTAGTTGAGGATTTAGATGAGTTGGTAGGTGTTCTCGGCTTTAAGGACTTAACCATAGGTATCTCAAAAGAACTTACTAATTTCTTAAAGGACTCTATACCAGTGATAATATCTAACTTTAAGTTCTACCCACTAGCACTTAGATTTAAAGATGAATTAAATGAGAATTCCAAGATGATGGCTAAGGTTGAGGTAATACCTGAGTGGGCACATAACGATATAGTTGGATGGGAAAAACTGGTAAATGAAGAGTTGATCAGGGCGTTAGTCATATGGGATGATGATCCCCTCATAGAGTTCGCAGTAGACTACCTGAGGGAGTTAGGAGTGAAGATATATGTGCTGAAGACCTTAGGTAATAGCTTGCTCTCTAAAATCCTCCACGGGTCTCATATAGCTGGCCTGACAAGTACTTACCTAGCTGAGGTCCGCGGGGTAAGAGCTGATGAAACCAGATCTATTGATAAGTATAAAAAATTCCTCCGAGACCGTTACACCCAGCTAAGGACCTAGGTCTTAGAGTTATTGACCGCCCCTCAACCTATTTAATATTTCTTTAGCTTTATCCATCCTTATCACACCCTCTCTAACCATCTCGCTAACCACCTTATCTACCTCCTCTCCCTGCGCTCCAACAGCTATTGCTATCTGCCGTGCATGTAACTTCATATGACCTTTTTGAATGCCCTCACTTACGAGGGCTCTTAACGCAGCTAAGTTCTGAGCTAAGCCTACAGAACCCATCACCTCAGCTAGTTCTCTAGCGGACTTAACTCCCAATATCTTCAGGGATATCTTAGCTATGGGGTTTACCCTAGTAGCACCTCCAACTATCCCTACAGCCATAGGCATCTCTAAATACCCAACTAGGTCTCCATTTTCATCCTTCTCCCAAGTGGATAACGTGGTGTATCTGCCTGACCTAGCCGCATATGCATGTGCACCTGCCTCTAATGCACGTGTGTCCTGACCTGTTGCTAGTCCTACGGCGACGATACCGTTCATTATCCCCTTATTATGGGTGGCAGCTCTGTAGGGGTCTGAGGCAGCGAAAGCCCAAGCATACACTATCCCGTCAACTACTTCAGGACCTCCTACAACCTCTTTAGGAACTTTAGTCCACACTCTTACTAACCTCCTATCAGCTAGGTTTGATATGATCCTCAGAAGTACTTTACCTCCTGTTAGTTTCTCTATGAATGGTGCTACAGCCTCCGCCATAGTATTCACTGCGTTAGCACCCATAGCATCCTTAACATCAACTATTAGGTGTGTTATGACCATAGGTCCTACAGGGCTTTGAATAACCCTAACCTCTAAGTCTTTAGCACCTCCCCCCAACCCAACTAGGATGGGGTCTTTCTCATTAGCTATTCTGAGAATCTCATCCTTATTTTGGATTATTTTCATAGCAGCAGTGTGGGGTGATGTAACACCCACTAACTGTATCTGCGAGAACATTAGTGATTCAGTACTGACTGCGAATAAGCCTCCACCCTCCCTACACATCCTAGCACCATTAGATGCTGCTGCAACTACTGAGGGCTCCTCAATCACCATCGGGATTAAGTAGTCCTTATTATTGATTAAGAAGTTAGTAGCAATTCCTAACGGCAATTCGAAAGTCCCAATAACGTTCTCAATCATCTTATCAGCTATGTTTAAACCGATCTTACTAGTTTTAATTAGGTTTAACTCTTCGTCCGTAAGCCCGACAAGTTCTTTAATCATGTTGGCTCTCTCATCTACCCTCAACTTATAGAATCCCGCTATCCTCGAAGTATACATCACGAATTACCTCTAATTAATATTGGGTTCTTCTTAAATCTATTTCTAAGCCTGACTTCTCAATAGATATATCGAATACAGTCTCAGCTAGGTCTTCAAGCTTCTTACTAACAATGTTTAACTTATCTATAACGTCACGTACGGTAACGTATGTTTCATCCAGACCTGAAGACTTAAGAATTATTAGCTTATACTTACTTAAGTGTTTGTCGAATTCGTTGGTTAGGTTTAAGACGCTATTTGCTAGGTAGACCTCAGGTTCTTCCAATACCCTTATCACTCTATCGATAATTAATGATAGAGTGTCTATACATTCCTTAAGGATGTCTTTATGGATGTTTAAATTGCTGAGTACCTCACTACTTATATTGGATAGTATTAGAGCGGTCTGAGCTAGTGAGTCGCCGATATCCTCTAAAGACTTAACAATAGACCTGTACTCAGTTACTAATGATGCCTTAATCCCTAAGTGCTTTACTATATTCTTATCGTTTTGCGTTAGTACTAACTGCCTAACTGCAAGGCCGTAAAGCCTGTCTAACTCGGCCTCTAGCTCCATAACCTCTTCAAGGATGTTTAACTGCTTTGTAATTATTGAAGTCACTATGTGCTGAATCATTAATTTAATTATATTCGCCATCCTCTCAATAATCACTAAAGCAGAATATCTAGATGGGTCTACGAGGATGTGTATTGTAACGCTTTCAGGGGTGTGCTCAACGATTTCAGCACCTATGAAATTCCTAATAACATTTCTTATACATTTTAAATAACTACTAGCTAGGAAAGCCTCAGAAGATCTCACTACGATCTTATCATATCCAAGTAGGTAAAGCCCGTATAAAGACCTTATGAGTAGGTCTTCATTACCTTCATCTCGGAGGAGGATTTCAACGGTTTTCTCCTTCTTTTTAGTCATAGCATCTAAGGAGGCTATCCTTAAAGAACCGTCATCTAAGACTTCAACACCTACAACATCACCTGATTTTAAACCAGAGCTTTTAACCCAATCGGCAGGTAGGGATATCATTAAGGTCGACTTACCGAACTTCTGAACTTTCCTTATCTCGGGCATGAGGCCGTACCTACGTTTATTAATCTGAAAGCTTTTATAAAACTTTTTAAACTTACTAATATACCTTAATAAATTTTAAACCGTCATATATGGTAAAAATATAAGGCATGCCTTCTTAAAACACTTCAGTTAGCCTAAATACTTATTTAATGCGATTTAGTAAGTATGTTTACCCTTTGCTAGGTTTAATAATGTTAAAACCTCAACCCTAGATTTCTCATCACTTAATGAGCCCCTAGTTGCTCGTGTAACCATGTATAGAGGCTCTCTAACACCTCTAACTATAGTGCATGTGTGGTATGCCTCCGCAATCACCATAACGCCCTTAGGTATCAGCTTCTCAAATAGGAAATCAGCTATTTGATCTGTAAGTCTTTCCTGTATCTGCAACCTTCTGGAAAAGATATCAACTACCCTAGCAAGCTTGCTAAACCCAACTATCCTCTCATTAGGTATGTATGCTATGTGTACGTAGCCGAAAAACGGTAGCAGGTGATGTTCGCATAGACTTCTAAGGGGGATATCCTTAATGAGGATTAAGTCTTCATGTTTTTCGTACTCATCATCAGCATTTAAGTATTTAAAGACGTCATTAGGGTCCACCCTATAACCCACAGTTAATTCTTCAACCCACATCTTAGCAACCCTAGACGGAGTATCGACTAAACCCTCCCTATCGGGGTCCTCCCCAATTAACCTAAGAAACTCCCTTACCAACTCCTCAATACGTTTAACAGCATCCACCTTCATATCACCTAAGAGGGTAGATAGGTTTGAGGTTATTATTCGTTATCTGAGTCCCCGCCTTTTAGGGCGGGGTATGCGCGATATAGAGCATACGTTTTTGGAGGTTTTGTGGGAAGGCTGTAGAACTACTTTGGGGATGGTCTTAAGCTATATTAAGTGGTTTCGGGCTAAATGTGGTTAGCAAGTCTTATATTATTCAAAAATAGCCTTTAAACAGGGTGGTTATCACTATGTCCAAGAAGCTTTGCGAACCCTACGCTCTTCTACTTCGTAGACTTCTCGATGTAGCTATAGAGAGATTTGGTAGCGAGCTTATCTCGTTTGTTGTGTATGGCTCTGTTGCTAGGTGCGAAGCTGGTAGGGAGAGCGATATAGACGTTCTCATAGTTTTGGAGAACCCTCCTAAGAGTAGGTTGAAGAGGCAGGAACTGTTTATGTTAGTAGAGGAAGGTGTTGAGGAGGAGGTCGAGAGACTTAGGTCTCAAGGGTATAGTGTTGATTTTTCGCCTATTATAAAAAGTGTTAACGAGGCGAAGAAAGTATCACCGATTTATCTAGACATGGTTGAAGACGCTGTGGTACTGTATGATAGAAAGAACTTCTTTACAAACATTTTGAACAACCTCAGAGAGAAACTTAAAGAGCTTGGAGCAGAGAGAGTAAGATGTGGTAGAAAATGGTATTGGAGACTTAAGAGGGACTACAAATTTGGTGAGGTAATAGAGCTGTGAACAACATATCTATGGCGCAATCCTACTTAAGGCAAGCTGAGGAGAGAATCCGACACGCGAAAGAAGCGCTTGAAGGAGGTAATTATCCGTACGTAATTAGGCAGTGCCAAGAGTCAGTTGAACTACTTCTTAAAGCAGCGTTGAGATTAGTTGGTGTTGAGGTACCGAAATGGCATGATGTAGGACCTGTTCTCAGAAGAGAAGCACAGAGGTTTCCCGAATGGTTTCAGGTTGAGATACCTGTATTAGCGCGCATATCAAGGAAGCTACGTAGAGAAAGAGAGCCCTCCATGTATGGGGATGAGGAAAGCGGTATCCCACCCGACGAACTCTATGATAAATTCGATGCGGAAGAAGCACTTAACTACGCATCAAACGTCTACAGCATAGTACTTAAGCTAATCCAGCAACACAAAACCTAAACAGCATTTACTTATCCTAAAAGACCTAAACTCCGACTATTGAAGCTTGCAGCTGTCTGCTAACTTAGAGAACACGAATACTTCTCAATAGTCGTGTAGGTAGTATACGTTGAAATTATAGCACAACTCCGTTGAGCCATTTTATCCTAATCTCACACATGTTTCAAATTCATCATCTCCATTCGAAAAGTTCTTTTAATATATTATGCAGAATAAATTAATTAATCCAATAATTTTGAGCTCAGCTACACCGGGATGTTTCTGAGTTTCTCCCTATCTCTAGAGCCGTAAAGGTTATGAAGGGGACCGGAATTAGAGTAGCTACATCAGTACTAGTCCTCGCCGCACCGTTTGCGCTGTCGGAGTGACGTGGATCGAGGCGCAGGTGGGATCTTTGCTACACTAAAGGTGGGCTTTCACCAACGAGGGCTTTAGAGTCTGAAAGACTTCTTCCTAGCTACTGCGTATTTCTTGCCCCAATCAGCTCTGAGGCTCTTCTCAATACCTTTTAACTTGTTTACGTAGTTAACAGCGCTTAATGCTGCTATAACTCCCGTAGCGGCTGCTATGACTGCCTGCTTGTATGGAGTGTTTATTAGGTCGCCAGCGGCATAGAGTCCTTCAACTTTCGTCTCGCAGTAGTTGCCTACGATTACTTCACCTCTTTCATTTACGTCAATATAACGTTTTAGGAATTCTATACGGGTTTCAAAACCTAGTTCAGCGAATACGCCGTCAACTTCTAATTCCTTAGTAATCCCCCCAACACCGGATAGTACTGCCTTAATTAGGCCTCCACTCTTTAATACCTTCATAACCTTATATCCGGGGTACGTATACACGTTGCTGAATTTCCTAGCTACTTCAAGACTTTCATCAACTTCTGCGGGGGTGGCGTAGTGGACTTCCGCTGCGATGGGGGCTAAAATCTCCAACGCCTCAATACCTTTAACGCCGAAGCTGACTAAAAGTACTTTCTTACCTTTGAAGAAGGGTCCATCACAAATTACGCAATAACTTAGACCCTTCCCAACGAGTTCGTTTTCACCTTCAACACCTAACCTCTTAGGGGCTTTACCGCAGGCGGCGATAACTGATAATGACTTAAGGCTCCGACCACTCTTAGTCTTCACTACGAATATGTTGCCATCCTTCACTAAATCAACTACTTCATCCATAATTATTTCAGCACCGAAGGACCTGGCCTGATTACGGACTCTGAATACTAATTCAAGACCTGTAGAGGCTTCTAAGCCGGGATAATTTTCGATCGAACCAGCGTAGGAGAGTTGACCGCCAATATCTATTGATACAACAGCTGTCTTCAAACCAAGTCTGGAGGAGTAGATAGCGGCGGATAGCCCTGCAATGCCTGCACCGATAATTAATACATCAAATACTTCGTCAGAGCTCATAAGCTCTCACACCTACATAATAGTTAGTGTTGAGTGAATAATAAGTTTGTAGTAGTGCGTAACGTAAGTGGTTGTAGAGATTAATCCTTTACTAATGCCTCATACCTAACAGCGATTTTAAGTATCTTATTAACGACGTCTAAGGCGTCATAGCCTAATACTATAGTTAGTGGTTCCCTACCCCAACCACCTTTATCGAATAGTACGTCAGGTGCTGAGATCTCTGAGGTAGGTCTTAAGGACTCATCGGCAGTCCCCTCTAAGTACTCAGCCTTAAACCCTAACTCACTAACGGCTTTGACGACTAATTCGTCGTACTTTATGCTTGCAGCAGCGCGGACGGTGTCGTAAGTGTTTAACAACATCATAACTATTTTCGAGAGGTTGGAGTGTATTCCGAATTCTGGGTGTGAGAGAGTTTTAACCTTATCCCCTACCTTAATGATTTTTCCAGGAATTCCAGCTATGTCTGCATGGCTCCTAACATAGTGTTTGGGGAGTGTCATAAGGATTTCTGAGTTGCTTTCAGGGATTAGGTGGACGATGTACTGGCTATTAGCCTTAATAAACTCTACAGCATCTTTTAATGACTGCAACACTCTATACCTCTCTGCCGGTATGAGTTGCCATGCGGTAGGGTTTACGGGGCCGTAACCCCTACCTATAGGTAATCCATACGCTATCGCAGTTGTTATGAATTCCTTCGCTATCCTAACTGCTTCTGGTATGGGTTTGCCCTTAGCTAACTCAGCAGCTATAGCTGCTGAGAAGCTACAGCCAGTTCCATGTGTGTTCTTACTCCTCAGTCTAGGAGCTTTAAATTCGTAGAACCTACCTTCATAGTACATCACATCAACGCTCTCCTCATCAGTCATATGGCCGCCTTTAACAACTGCTGAGGTAGCCCCTAAATCATCGACTAATTTCTTAGCAACTGCTCTCGCATCGTTTAGATCTCTGATCTCCATATTAGCCAGTTTCTCGGCCTCCGGTTTATTCGGAGTTATTACAGTTGCTAACGGTATTAACTTACTAATCAACGTATTTACGGCGTCCTCCCTCAGTAGGGGGGCCCCACTCTTAGCAACCATAACTGGGTCTACAACTAAGGTTATGTTATACCTCCTTATTAGTGAGGCTACTAACTCGATGATCTCAGAACTGCTTAACATTCCAGTCTTAGCAGCATCTACACCTATATCCTCCACTACAGCCTCGAACTGAGATTTAATGATTTCGAGGGGTACATCATGAACCGCCCTAACCTCATAGGTGTTCTGAGCCGTAATAGATGTAATGACGCTCATTCCATGAACGCCTAAAGCAGCAAACGTCTTTAAATCAGCCTGGATCCCGGCACCACCACCTGAATCACTACCAGCTATTGTTAAAGCTTTCTTAACAGTCATCAAACCACCACTTGGAATATAGTAGACTGAGTAATTAATGTTAACTACGTTAGGTGTTAGTTGAGACTTAATTAAATTTTAATACCTACCTTCCATAATTAGGAGATATTTAAAAGGTAGTAATATGTAGAAGTTTATTAGGTGTTAGTATGGTTAAGGTTTACGCAGCAATGATTGGCAGTTTTCCTAGACCGAGGGGGTTGGTCCGACTTATAAGTAGGTTTAACTCCGGTAAAATCAGTCGTGAAAGACTTGAGTTAGGCTATGAAGAATATACGCGGAAGTTATTTAAGCTACTCACATCAGCGAATATAGAGTACTTTACTGATGGTATGCTTAGATGGGATGATATATTTAACCCTCTGATAAGCTATGTAGATGGGGTGAAGGTCGATGGCCTCTATAGGTTCTACGAAAATAACTTCTTCTTTAGAGCACCTCAAGTAATTAGTAGGATACGTTTAAGGAGTGATTGTCCGATACCTGAATGGTTTGATAAGTCTAAGAGGATATTATGGGAAGTAGCTGGTAGCAATTCCCACTACGTTTTAAAAGTGGTTCTTCCAGGACCTCTAACATTTGCTTTAAACTCCATTAACAACTACTACAGTAGCTTTGAGGACTTAATCAACGATTACGTCTACGAAGTTCTCCACCCGCTGATGAAGGAGTTAAGAGAGCGGGGGGTTAAAGTAGTTGAGGTCCACGAACCTGAATTAACCTACGGGAGGGCTGATGCTAGGGTTAAATTACATAGTGTGGAAGTACTGTCTAAGTTGTTTACTGAGGTTGGGTTGAGACTATGGCTGCAGACATATTTCGGCAACGCTTGCGACTCGCTGAATTACCTACTCTACGTATGTAAGCACGTAGTCGGTATCGACTTAGTAGCCACTAAGGACTATAGCAAATGCCTGCGTTACCTCTCCGACTTTGACTCAGTAGCTATAGGTGTATACGACTCTAGGAACACGTTGATCGAGAGGAATAGAAGTATTGGATGGTATGTCAGTAGGTTTGCAAAGCTATACATCAACGAGTTATTCGTGACTAATAACGCCCCCCTAGACTTCCTACCGGAAATCATAGCAGTTAAAAAGCTTAAAAAATTAGGTAGGTTTGTCCGATTATTTAATGCTAGAGGTGTTGGAAGATGAACCTACCAGTCCTACCTACTACGGTCATCGGATCGTACCCAAGGCCTAAGTGGTTGAGGGAGATCATAAAAGGTTTTAAAGCAGGTAGGTACGACGCTGACGCCTTAAACGAAGCCCTAAACGATGCTGTAATAGTAGTTTTAAGAGAGCATGAGGAGGTGGGGATTGACATACCGTCTGATGGGGAGATGAGACGTGATGAAATGGTTGAATACTTTGCCGAGAGGATTGGTGGTTTTAAGTTCTACGGCCCTGTAAGGGTTTGGGGGAATAACTTCTTCAGGAAGCCAGCAGTCGTTAGCAGACTCTCATATTTGAAGCCCATAGTAGTTGATGAGTTCTTATTCGCTAGGAGGAATACATCCAGGCAGGTTATTAAGGTCACAATCACCGGTCCATATACCATAGCTGATTGGAGTTTTAACGAATACTACGATAGTAAGGAGGAGCTGGCTTTCGAGCTCGCTTCAATTATAAACAGCGAGATTAAGAAGTTGGAGGAGGCTGGAGCCACCTTCGTGCAGGTGGACGAGCCAGCATTAACTACTCACCCTAATGAAATGGAGTGGGCTGTACAAGCTATTAATAAGGCAGTTGAAGGTGTGAACATTAAGGTCGGCCTACACGTATGCTACAGTAATTACGACATCCTCAAGCCGTACTTCGAAGTCTTAAAGGTTAGTCAATACGCCTTAGAATTTGCTAATAGGGGGTTTAGAGATTTAGAAGTGGTAAGAGGTCTGAGTAAGGAATTAGGTTTCGGAGTTGTTGACGTCCATAGTAGGAGGGTTGAAGAACCTGAAGAAATTGCTAAAGCTATATTTAAAGTTATGAACTACGTAGATCCTGAATACATTTACGTAAACCCTGACTGCGGCCTTAAACTACTTCCCAGGAGTGTAGCGAAAGCTAAGTTAAGCTCCATGGTTAAAGGCGTGGAAATAGTTAGGAAGGAGTTAGGTAAGAAGGGGATATCTGAGATACCACTTAGGACTAAAGTATAGGTACTTTAGTTTTAAGACATCCTACATAGCTTAAGAACTACGTAAATTTAGAAAACCTACTTAGATAATCATCGAAGGTTCCCTTACTCTTCAACCACTGACCGTATTTGCAGAGAGCCCAAGCAGCCTTAGCAGCCCTCTCAACCGTTGGATACATAGGTATCCCACCCTTCTCAACAGCTGTAGATAGCTTTAAGGTATGCCTACCTCCTGTAGCAGCCCCCACCACTGGTATAGGCGTGCTTAACTCCTTATTCACAGACCTCACCACTGATACGAAGTCCTCCACTAACTCATCAGTTATTCCAGGAGCCATGAAGTAGGGAATCCATATTATAACGTCTACCTCACCACTACGCATCATTATGTCAACAGCGTTTAATAGGTGTTCGTTCCTAGCAGATCCTGTAACGTCGACAGGGTTGTAAGGACTTGCTATCGGTAGGAGGACGTTCCTAAGCTTACCTACCGTAGCATCAGATAGTTTAGGTACTTTCAACCCTAAGCTTACTGCAGCATCTGTAGCCATAACCCCCGAACCACCACCTACTGTTAGTATCCCTACCCTCATTCCTTGGGCAGGTGGTTGAAGTGATAGCGATAGTGCCATATCAAATAGTTCATCCATACCGTAAGCTCTGAGAACTCCGCATTGCTTGAAGGCGGCGTCGTAAACTATGTCCGCCCCGGCCAGACTGCCTGTATGTGATGCTATTGCTCTAACGCCCTCCTCACTCCTACCAGCTTTGAGGATTACCACAGGTTTTACTGGAGTTGTAGACTTAAGCGACTTAATAAACCTCCTCCCAACTTCAACGCCTTCAATATACATCGTAATTACCTGTGTGTCCTCATCCCCTACTAAGTAGTCAAGCATGTCTGATTCATCAACATCGCACTTATTTCCCAGGCTGACAAACTTACTAATACCTATACCCCTCATAGCTGCCCAATCAAGTACTGCTATTCCGAAGGCACCGCTTTGAGAGATGAATGATATATTACCATGCTCTGGGAAGTCCATACGATCTGGATTTAAGAAAGTAGTGTTTAACCCTATCTTAGGTACGTAAACACCCATGCAGTTAGGGCCTATAACTCTCATCCCAAACTTCTTCGCAATCTCAACGATCTTTCTCTCACCCTCAATACCCTCCACCGTGCCGAGCTCCTTAAATCCAGCACTAATCACTATCACGTTTTTAACACCCTTCAAGCCGCAGTCCTCCATAACTGAAGGAACCGTAGATGCTGGTACGGAGATAACTGCTAAGTCTATATCATCTGGTACTGAGGTAATTCTTGGATAAGCTTTAAGCCCTAAAACCTCACTTACATGTGGATTTATTGGGTAAACCCTACCTTTATACTTACTGATTAAGTTGTAGAGTAGTTGATACCCCACCTTGCTAGGATCTCTGGAAGCCCCTACAACCGCAACGGAGTTAGGGTAGAAAAACTTACTTATAGTCCCACTACTCATTACTGTCTACCTAACAATGATTATTAAACTACGTTTAAAAATAAAGTGATTGACAATCTTAGAAGCCTAGAAGTAATTGATAATATTGTTTATCCGGACATCACCTCATAGACACCTTAACATAACTTAGATTATTCTTAAGCAGTAGTTTAAGTGCTTGCGGCGATATTGATGGAGAGGCTATGACGCCCTTAACCTTAAGACCTAAACTCCTGTAGTAATCAACATATCTTAGCAATTGATGAACAGCGTCTAGGTCTGCCATCCCCCTCTTACATTCAACAAGTATTAACTCATCATTAGCGCTTCTTAAGATGACATCCACCCTACCGTGAGGTGTTATGAACTCCCTAGCGACGAGTTTAGCGTTTTCCTCAATTATTGATGGGTTAGATGCTACATAATTAATTAAATCGTCCTCAGTACCTTTAATTGTGAAGGCACCTTTCCTCAGCTTTAAGACCATTACATGCGGTCTATCCTTAATGAAAACCTTAACGACCTCCCTCGGCCTACTCCTAATTGCTGTGAGTTCAAAGTATTCATCACTTATATTTGATATTAGTGACGCGTTAGGCTGCCAATTAATTGGTTCGATACCAACACCTTCGTGAATCAGTAATGAGCCATCCTCCTTTATTATGATCAACCTACGTGCTTCTGACGCCTTACTCGACGCCCTACCCTCATATACGACCTCGCAGTTCCCAATAATTACTAACGTATTTAACTTAAAGTTCCTCTTCAATATTTCCTGAAGTAGGCCCCACTCAACGTTAGGTAGTAACACTTCTTCTAACATTTTTCACTACCTCTAAAACCCCTAGTTGGACTTTCTCAAGCGCTGTACCACTTAAGGTGGCTGAGGCAGCCTCTACATGGCCGCCATACCTACCTCCTAATCTCTCGGCAATGAGTTTACATAGGGTTAGGGCATTACGCTTAGAAGACCTAACAGTTACTACTACCTTACCTTCCTCCTCCCTAATCAGTATTACATCCTTCTTCATCTCCTTAGTGAATTCCGTAGATGCTATCCCTAGAAGTCCAGCGTATATTCTAGATTCGGAGGATGTGAGGGTGGTTATGAGGTAATCACTGACTAGCATTGCTCTATCCCTCATAAGCTTAAGTAGTTTGTTTAACAACCACTTAGCTACTGTAGCCCTCTTAGTAACCTCCTCCAGGCTCGGTATATTACTCCCTCTTAGCATAGATTTTATTAGGAAGTTAAGGAATTCAGTATCGCCTGGATCTCTAGCTATTGAAAGCTTTATTAAATCAGCTATCTTGCTGACATCGTCTTGCGCCTCAACACCCTCACATATGTCAGCTACTCTGATCAACATTGCCTCGTAGGGATTTGTAATGAGTTTTAAGCTATCATTCATCAATCTAGGTGTTGAGGTAGCCTTACTCCATATAACCTTAGCCCCAACCCTAATTAAATCATTGATAAATTCCTCACTACTAATATGGTGGTCTATGAAGATGACCCTAGCCTTACGGGTTAATGGTAATACCTCATTTACGACGTCCCTGCTTAATGCTATGTCAAGCATTACTAGCTCGCCTAATTCCTTAGGCACTTTCTTAAGGTCTATATGAGCTCTCCAAGGCTGTGTGAATATTAACTCAGTATTACTTGGGTATGTATCTCTTAGAAAATGTTTTATGTAGAGAAAAGCACTTATAACACCATCACAATCTCCATGACATACTACCGCAGACTTCATGAGATGTCAACCCATTAAATAATTACTTCTCTTCAACTTATAAACCTGGTAGCGTATCTTAAACTCGGTACGAATGCAGTTAATGACTGATACGTATACAGAGTGTGTTAGGAAGTTAAAAGAGCAGAAATACCACCTCATAGGAGCTCACAGCGCTGTTAAGAAGTGTTTATGGGTTCACAACGCTTTAGTATACGGTAGGTTCTGCTATAAATGTAAGTTCTACGGAATAGAATCGCATAGATGTATTCAGATGTCTCCTTCAGTACTATGGTGCTGGAATTCATGCCTACATTGCTGGCGTATGAGACCTCAAGACTTAGGAGTAGGTAGTGATAACTTAATTAAGCTACCATACGTGGATGATCCTGAATTCATTGCTGAGACTGCAATAATTGAGCATAGAAGAACTATAAGTGGGTACAAAGGTAGGACTTCAGCTAAGATGTTTAAGGAGGCTATGAATCCTAAGCATGTGGCTATTAGCCTCACCGGGGAGCCAACCTTATATCCCAGGCTATCAGAACTTATTAGCGAATTCCATAAGAGGGGTTTATCCACCTTCTTAGTTACTAGGGGGGTAAGACCTGACGTCCTCTCCAGCTTGGATGAAGAACCAAGTCAGCTCTACATATCCTTAGAAGCATATGATAATCATACATATACATACTTTAACAGGCCTTTAATACCCAATGCTTGGGAACTTACTTTAAAGACTTTAGAGATCTTACCTAGCTTCACATCTCCAACAGTAATTAGGATCACGTTAGTGAGGGGGTTCAACATGGATGACACAGCTATTAGGAACTTTAAGAAGCTTATAGACCTTTCCCAACCAACGTATATTGAGACGAAGGCCTACATGCATGTAGGGAGGTCTATAGGTAGATTGGAGAAGGAGAACATGCCGACCTTTAAGGAGGTAATGGAATTTGCTAGGAAGTTATCTGACGCTGTTGGATATGCTGTGGTGTCCTACAGTACCGCGTCTAGGGTTGCATTACTTACCAGACTTGAAAAATCTATGATTAGGTTTGGTGATGGATGTCCTAAGGGCTGGGAGGATGTTGAGGAGTGTGAGGAAGGTTTAAGTGAGTATGAGAGGGTTGAAGAGGTCATCTAGTCGAATGGTTTGGTAATATTAACATCTCTAACCAGTAGGTAGGGCACTTTAGATGGGACTGTAACCTCCCACCACTTAATCATGTAGCACTCCTTACCAATCATTACCACATTATTTAATAATTTGTTTAAGTTGTCTGCAATTCTAACCCTACCAGTACTGCCTACGACTTCACCATTCCTTATGTAGAAGACAGCATCCCTACTAACAGTTGAGAAGGTCCCCTCCACATAGTTTTGAAGCCTGGTATACCAGTTATTAGTTATTAGCAATCCATTCCTAACCTCTTTAATCATCTCATCCAGGCTTGCATCTCCAGGCATTAGTGAGATATTCCAAGGTCTCGGCGATATCCACCCAGCATTCCCCGTGGAGGATGTATTTAATTTCGCTGCAGTCTTACAGTTATGTAATAGGTTCTTAAGAACACCATTACCTATTATCTCCTTATCATATGTTTCAACACCTTCATCGTCAAACGCTGTAGAACTGCTTAGTTCGACATCTCTGGGCACATCCGCCAACGTTAAGCTATCAGCTGCTACCTTATCACCTAATTTCCTATCCATGAATATGGAGAAACCTGTTAACACGTAAAATGCTGAAGCCATTGTCGCAATTAACTCCATGAGATTACCCACAACTAAGGGTGAGAGTATTACATCGTACTTCCCTGGAGTTACATCTAATGCATTCTTAGCTAATACGGCGTATTGAGCTGCCCTCTTACCAACCTCCTCTAAAGACCTAGAGTCTACGAACCTACTCCCATAGGCCCAATGACCTGACGAACTCTCCTTAAAAGCTCTTAAATATGCTACTACCTCACTACCTCTTTCAAATCCTTCAAAACCATTGCTAGTTGTTAATGCTTTAGACATTATGCTAAGTCTTAACGTACCTGAAGTTCTGTGAGCACCCTCATTTAATGCGGAGTTAATTAGCAATTCACATAGTGGTGTAGGGTTGTTTATATAGGTAATTACTTTATCATCAACTAAATTGTTAAGCGGCTTGTAAGGCTTTGGCTCAGGTATTGGTGCGTAGAGCTCTGACTCCTGAATCATGCTTATATAGCTACCTACATTCTCAACAAGTTTGAATAGTTCATCGATGTTGGATGTTGAAGACTCTAATACGAAGGTCCTTCTATGTTTAACTAGGTATAAGCTAATAGTGTAGATTGTTTGAGCATGTTTGAGTGCTATGTCATTATTAACTATCTTAATCATAAGTGAGTTAACTTCATTTACCTGAACTACGCATTCGTCGTAGAGTTTACGTAACCTACTCATTATTGATTCGTTGATGGAGAGTAATTCCTTACTCATAACGTAAGACCCCCAACCTCATCTTCGAGAGCTTAACGTTAGGCCCTCCAAACCATACGGGAATACCCTGCGGTGGTTCCCCCTTACCGCAAGTACCTGGGTAAAACTTTAATTCTTTATCAACACCTTCTATCCTGCTATAGAAAGACTGCGTCGTTAATTCTAATACTGGGTTCCTAATAGCGTTGCGGAGTTCTCCGTCGACTATTAAGTACGATTCCAAGCCAACATACCTCTGATTCCATCTAATATCATCTATGTTCCACTCCATGTAGGACTTAATGTAGACTCCGAAATTTACATCCTCAAGGAGTTCTTCAAAGCTCATGTCACCAGGTTTAAGATATGTGTTAGACATCCTTACGAGGGGTTCGTTCGCATAGTCCATAGACCTTGAAGAGCCGTTACTCTTAGTATTTAGAATTGAGGCAGTATACCTATTATGGAGGGGTTCGTTGACTAAGCCCTCCTTATATAAATACCTTGGACGCGCTTTAATGCATTCGTCGTCGTATTCGTAGTAGCCGAAGCTTCCAGGGATTGTTGGGTCTTCCACTACGGTAGCGTATTCGTTCCCTATTCTAAACCTACCGATGTGTTCAGGCTTAACATATGATTCACCTGCTTGGGCAGCCTCCCTACCAAGAATCCTATCAGCCTCCATAGGATGTCCTGCAGATTCGTGGACCATCAGCCCAACTATTTCAGACCCTACAACTATGTCGACGGCTTCCTTAGGAGGCTCCACACCGTGGATGAGTACCCTCTCTAAATTCCCTACCTCCTCTTCTAAGGCTTCCTTAGGCTTCCAAACCTCTAGGAGTTCTAATCCGCCTGAAGCACCCCACTGCCTTAGTCTTTGAAGGCTTCCTTTCTGAGCGTGATGCATTACTAAGTTGAAAGTTATTGATAGTCGTGGTACCTCACCTTTAACGAATCCACCATCACTATTAAGTATTAATTTCCTCTGCACATGCTCTAAGTATTCGCAGTAAGTCGCTGGTATTTTAACTTCTTTAACATTATTAACTACGCTATTGTGGAGTTCTCCAAGTAGCTTTACCTTCCCTTCAACGTCCACGTATTCGAAGTCCTTTAACGCCTTGACCTCATAGGAACCTCTGCATACTTCATCGTCGGCGAATCTTACCGGCACCTTCACCAGATGTGAGAGTGCTTTAGCTCTATCAACAGCCTTCCTCACAGCATCTACTAGGTCATTCCTCTCTAACTTATTAGTAGCTGAGAATGTCAGTACACCATTATATACTAACCTAATACCTATACCATCACTTACACTCCTACCTAAAGTAACTAGCCTACCGTTTCTTAAGATCATTACTAAGGTTTCATCTAATTGGTATCTAGCCTCAGCGTACTTAGCCCCCAATGATAGTGCGTAGTCAACAACATAGTGGAGTAGGTCTTCGCTCAATTAACCACCATAATTATAGTGAATCTTAAGAGAAAAATTGTTTTTCGTTTAAGCTAGTTCCTTCTCAGTTTCTCGCTTCTTAATGTATTTATCGAATACTATCCAAGCTCTGTACCAATCCTCATTAAACTTCCTCAGCAGTTCTAAGATCCACTTAGTTAGCTCTCTTGCATCAATGCTCTCTAAATCCCTCTCGTAGATCCTGCCTTCAACGATCTTAGCAATCTTCCTGGCAACATCTACTGGTGCCCCAGTCTTTAGAACGCTTACTACGACCTTCTCAGGAATGAATTCCTCCTCCAAACCCTTCCTCTTAATAACTTTAACCAACGAATTCCCCAACTAGAGAATTAAATTAAATGTTAATAAACTTTTACTTATCTTACCTCGTAATTCAATTTAGGTGGGTCTCTTGGAGTTTGTAGATGCGCACTGCCACGTACATGAGTTCGGGGAGGATGATTTAGGAAGGTACTGCAATTCTAAGAAGTTTAAGATAATAGCAGTATCCGACGACCTTCAAAGTTCGTTAAAAACGTTAAAAATTTCCAAGACTTGCCTCAATATAATTCCATGCGTAGGCATACATCCTTGGAACGTTGGTAAGGTGTCTGAGAAGGATTTAGAAGTAGTTCTAGAGGTTGCTAAGGACGTTAGATTCTTAGGTGAGGTTGGAATTGATAAGAGATTTGTGCCGGAGACGTATGAGAAACAGCTACAATTCTTTAGGAGGTTTGTAGAGTACTCGTCTAGTAATGGCTTAGGCATTAACGTACATGCTGCTGGTGCGTGGGAGGACGCGTTAAGGATCCTCTTTAAATATGATGTTAAACTCGCAATAATGCATTGGTATACAGGACCTATCACACTGCTTAAAGATATCTCATCGGTAGGTTACTACATAACCGTTAACCCAGCAGTAAGGATTCAGCTAAAGTCACGGGAGGTGGTTTTAAACGCACCGTTAGATATGATCTTAACTGAAAGTGATAGCCCCTACGAGTACAGGGGCATGAAGCTAGTACCAGAGAGGGTAGTAGACGCAGTCAATGAGATAGCATCTATTAAGGGGGTGGGGTTGGAGGAGGTGATTAATGCAGTACTCAACAACTACTACAGGATTTTAAATATTGTTGGATTACCCAGCACCCCTACCTAACCATTTAAGTTCGTTGTAGGGCTCAATCCTTTAAATTAATTCATCTAAGAAGTTTAGTCTTAGGGGGATGTTTGACCCGTTATCAACTACCGCCTCCATCAGACAGTATTTCAGAGTTGAGTGTTTGGGATGCTTTAGAGGAGTTCTTACTCAGTCTTAGGTCTTCAGGTGTTTCTGAGAAGACTATTAAGTCATATAGAGCGGGTATTTCAGACTTCCTGAAGTTCTGCGGTAAGCAATATGTTAAGGAGGTAAGCGTAAATGATGTCATTAAGTGGAGGTTGGCTAGGTTGAAGAACGGGTTTAATAGGAGTGTTAGAGGTGATTCTAAAGCAACTCAACTCACACTTCACTACTACTCACTATACGTGAGGGCCTTCCTTAAGTGGTTAGGTTTTAAGGATGAGATCAGCGTTGTTAAAGCACCTAGGAGGAGGGTTGTGTCTACACTAACTGAGAACGAGGTTGCTAAGCTGTTGAATGCATCTAGGGATATCCTTGACCTCCTAATAATATGTATGCTGATTGAGACAGGTCTCCGAGCTCAAGAACTTCTCTCACTAACGGTTAACGACGTCGATCTGGTGAATAAGGAGATATATGTGAGGTTAGGCAAGTATGGTGAGGAGAGGGTGGTCTTCATAGGACCGCTGACCGAGGAAGTATTGAGGAAGTATTTAGAAGGTTATAGCGGGGATAGGTTAATACCTCTAACGTACTCAGGGCTTTATAAGAGGCTTAAAACGCTGGCTAAGATTGCCGGCGTAGATCCTAAGAAGGTAAGGCCCCACATACTTAGACATACATTCGCAACTGAGGCGTTAAGGCGGGGCCTAGCCTTACCAGCGCTTCAGAGGATCTTAGGGCATAGGGATATTAAGACTACTCAAATATACCTACACCTACTTAAGGAGGATGTGAAGAAGCTCTACATGAACGTATTTGCAAGACGTTTGAGTAACGATTTAAACACTACTACAGCTACTGCCGGCCTTACTTAACAGTAAGGCCTTCAATACATCACGGTACGACTCCCTCATACCTGATTTATACTTTCTAAGGTATTCCTTAACTACGTCAGTATTGACCATGCCGAATAGGTTGATGAAGTAGGATGTTATCCTACAGAGGTTGCATGGATTAGGTGATATTCTAGCGCTTTCAAAGTCTACAAACCTTACCCTAAGGTCTTCTAATATGAATACATGTCTGGTGGGATTCGTAAGTTCTAAATGGTCTATAAGGTCTAGATCGAGCATGTATGCAGCAATAACTACGTTTGAAACTACCTTAACTAAACTGTAGTTAGTATTAGCGTTCTTTAAGTAGTCCCCTAAGACAACCCCATTTAAATATTCCATAATTATTACGTCATCATCGAAGTAGTAGACCTTAGGTACTACGTTAAATTTATCTAACGACATTAGATAGCCTTCCTTAGCTAGTGAGTCCCTCTTCGAATCAGCCCTCCTAACCTTTACTGCCACATCGCCTAACGCATCATGTCTCGCTAGGAAGACTACAGAGGAGTGTCCCTTACCTAAAACTCTAATTCCATTAATTAACGTAGGTCCGTAATCGTAGATCCCTACAATACCTAACTTCCTTAACTTCGCATACCTCTTAATACCTAATTCTACATCATCCTTAGGATATGTTAGGAGGTGGTAAAGCTCTGTCGGACTAACTAACTTGTTAAGGTAGTACATAATTAGGTCTTAGTTCCTAACTGCTTTAGTATTAATTCAATGAATTCGGGGTATGGTAGTTCTGTACCACAGTAGGAGCATCTAGCCCTTAGGCCTGTGCTTAATATTTCAAAACTGGTTTCAATGCCTTCATGCCTCGTAATGCATGTGATGTTAGGACATTTAATCAGTCCTGAAATAACTCTCGGAGGTGAGACCTTCCTCTTCTCAACAACTTCGAAGTTCTTAATGATGTTTATAGTTGCTGTAGGAGCTATCAACGCGATTATGTCGGTTTCATCCTTACTTAAATACCTACCCTCTATCTTAACTATGTCCTTTCTATTCAGCTTGGAGGACTCTACGTTCATGACTATGGCTATCCTATATCCTTCCTTCCCTGAAATCCTTAGGACGTTGAGGACGTCTAACGCCCTACCTGAGGGTATGTGGTCTATGACTGTTCCCTCTCTAATCTTACTGACTATTAACTCACCTACAGGCATTGTTAAGCACCTCCTAATATGAGTGATAGTAGTGCAGCTCTTAATGGGACGCCTAACATTGCTTGAGTGAAGTACGCTGCATATTTAGTATTATCTATAGACCTATCAAGTTCGTCAACTCTTGGAAGCGGATGTAGTATTATGAAGTCATCCTTACACTTCTTAACGACATCTAATGTGAGTCTATAAGCATTCTTAACCTTCTCATATTCTAGGGGGTCTGGGAACCTCTCCTTTTGAACTCTAGTTAGGTAGAGGACGTCTAACTCACTTATGACTAGGTTTATATCGAAGACTTCCTCGAAGGTGAGTCCCTGCGAAGCTATGAATTTCTTAGCCTCCTCCCTAAGTCTGAGTAATGGGTGTGAGATGAGGTAGATCTTCTTAGGCTTAAACTTAGTTAATGCCAATAGGAAGGAATTTACAACTCTAGCATATTTTAAGTCACCCATCACACCTATGACTAGATTCGCTATGTTCCCCTTAAGCCTGAGGATCGTGTATATATCTAACATAGCCTGTGTTGGGTGTTCGTTCCTACCATCACCTGCGTTAATTACTGGGTGTTCAGCAACTTCAGCAGCCAGTTTAGCCGAACCCTCATACCTATGCCTAACAACTATTATGTCTGAGTAGGAATCAAGCATTTTAATAGTATCTACGAATTTCTCCCCCTTCGCCACAGATGTAGCTTCCTCACTTGAAAACCCTATAACCGAACCACCCAACCTATGCATTGCGGATTCGAATGAAAGCCTAGTACGTGTGCTCGGTTCGAAGAAAGCAGATGCCATTATCCTTCCTCGGAGGACGTCCCTATAACCGTTATTAAGGTACTCATCAGCTAACTTAAATAGGACTTCGAAGTCTTCCTTCTCGAAGTCTAATACTGAGATCACGTCCCTACCTCTAAACCTCGCAGACCTCTCATTCATAACAACACCTTCCAACCCGTTATAAAAGGTTGGGAGGAATTTTTATAAGTTTAAATACATTACTACCTAGCGGGCCCGTTGAGCAAACTAGTAGGAAGGATTTCTGAGGGTAGGGGTAGGGTTTTAATAGCGGTTGATGATCCCTCATTAAGTTTGAAGGATTTCGAATCATTAGTACTCCGTACTAAGGAGTTAGTAGCTGGCTATAAGGTAGGTGTGCCATATCTCTTAAGCTTTGGTTTAGATAGCATTAGAGATATTATTAGAAGGTATGAGGATACGTACTTTATCGCTGATTTAAAACTAGCAGATGTTGATGTAGTTATGAGTCTAACTGTTAGGGTAGCTAGGGCAGGAGGTTTCGACGGCGTCATAGCGCACGGATTCGTAGGCCGTGAGGGAGGGTTGGAAGGGCTTCATAAGGTATGCATGGATTTGAATATGGATTTATATGTATTGGTCTCTATGTCGCATCCTGGGAGTTTAGAGATCTATGACTTAGTTATGGATAAAGTACTAGCTTTAGTTGAGGTGTTAAAACCTACAGGTGTTGTAGCACCTGCTACGAGGTCTAACGTCATCAAATATGTTAGGCAGCGTTTAGGGAGGCACTACATAATCATATCGCCTGGCGTGGGTGTGCAGGGAGCTGAATTTGGTTCAGCTCTATGTGCTGGAGCTGATTTCGAAATAGTTGGCAGGGCTATCACTAAGTCTGAAGATGTGGTTAGAGCTACTAAATACGTTATTAAAGCCCAGGAAGACTATGTAAGGAGTCGGAAGTGTGTAGGTGATTAGATGCTGGAGGAACTGATCTTAAGTATGTATGAAGTTGGTATTGTGAAATTCGGTGACTTCTTATTAGCCTCAGGTAAGAGGAGTCCTTACTACTTCGACTTCAGGATACTGCCTTCCTTCCCTGAACTATATTTAAATGTTATTAAGTTCTGGCTTCAGAAATTAGGTGAGAGTGGGGTTAGATTCGACGGCGTAGTCGGTATAGCCTCTGCAGGTATAGTTCATGCGGCTGTGTTAGGTTACCTAACTAAGAAGCCTATAGGCTACGTCAGGGCTGAGAGAAAAGACCACGGTACGGGTAGGTTAGTGGAGGGCTCATTAAAAGGTCTTAAGGTCTTAGTCGTAGATGACGTTGCAACTACTGGTGGTACCTTAGTTAGGGCGTACGGTTTGTTGAGAGAGGAGGGTGTGGACGTCTCAGCGTTCTCAGTCATTCTAGACCGTGAGGAGGGGGCTGAGGATGCTATAACGCGTTTGGGTGTACCCATGATCTCGTTGGTTAGGACTTCTCAGATATTCGCAGTTTTAAGGAAGTTTGAAGTTATAAGTCAAGATACGTATGAATTAGTCCTCAACTACTTGAGAGGTTCTAGATGATTCCCTCTAAAGTTGTTAGAAAGGAGGTAATTGCTAAGGATATAGCGCATATCTACTTGAAGCCCTTAAAGGAGTTTAGAGAGCCTATCCCAGGTCAGTTCATCATGGTTTGGGTGCCTGGATATGAAGAAATACCCATGAGTATTAGCGACTATTCAGACAACCTCATTAGGATTACCGTGAAGGTTAGAGGGGGGACGACTAACTACTTAGTTAATGAGTTATCAGTTAGTGATTACTTAGGTATTAGAGGCCCGCTAGGTAGGGGTATTACTAAGGATATGATTTACGGGAGGGGTTTACTCGTAGCTGGAGGTGTTGGGATAGCCCCTATAGCATTTACTGTAAAGTCGTATAGTGAGTTGGTGAGGGGTTCTAAACTCTTAGCAGGGTTTGCCACTAGGGATGAGGCTGTAGTAGTTAATGAGTTGTTGGGGTACTTAGATGTTGAAGTAATTACTGAGGATGTGGTGGGTGGTGGTACCGTGATCGACTTACTGAGGAAGGAAGTAGGTAGTGGTGTGAGGTACGATTACTACATCGTTGCAGGACCTAAGGCTGTTTTAGACCAAGTAGTTAGCTTAATGCCGGATTGGATGTCAGGCTACGTATTAGCTGAGTCATTCATGAAGTGTGGTATCGGATTCTGCGGATCATGCGCCTTGAAAGACTTCATAGTGTGTAGGGATGGGACCTTGGTCGACGCACTAACCTATAGGCGTTTAATTTCTTAGTTGATGAGCTTATTAGCCTACACACGGCTTTGTTAGAGGTGTTGATTAGTTGGGAAAACCCTGTAGGGTATTTTATGTAAGGACATTTGTAGGTGACTTCCCCTCCAACCTATCTGTTTACGTGGATGAGTATGGCTTCATAGTTAAGGTTGCTTCAGGTATTGAGTTAAGCAGTAATTGCGAGGTCGTAGACCTAACCGGGAGTGGGTTGTTGACACTGCCGGGCTTCATAGACCTACACGTCCACCTTAGGGATTTCAATCTACAGTATAAGGAGACCATAGGTAGTGGTACCCTAGCAGCTGTATCCGGAGGGTACGTCTTAGTTGGGGATATGCCTAATACTAATCCATACATAGATAGCGTAGAGCTATTATTGAGAAGGGTTGAGTTGGCTAGGAGGGATTCCTACGTAGACTACAGCATATACTGCGGCATCCCTAAAAATACTAAGCTTGTGGAGGAATTGCTTAGAAATCAACACCTATTTATAGGTTTTAAACTCTACCCAGAGGACTTAAGGGATAAGGCTGAGGTAATTAGCTACATACTCCAAAATTATGATGGTTTATTAGTAGTCCATGCCGAGTTGCCTGAGTATGCATTACGTGGCTCAATACGTGAATTAAGCCTCAGATATTTAGATAGACCATCCTGGAATGAGTTAAGCGTTGCAGAGCTCTTGAGGAGTATGGGTGGGAGGGCTAGGCTACATATAACTCACTCAGTACATCCGTCAACACCAATTAAGTGTAAATCTCTAGGAATTACGGTTGATACAGCCCCATACTACTTTATGTTGAGTAGTGAGGATGTTAAGGACTGTTGGAGTAAGATAAATCCACCAATTAACGACCTCATCAGTAAGTCTTTAATATTTAAGAACGTTATCGCAGGTCTTTATGATGCTGTAGTTAGTGACCATGCACCACATACCTATGATGAGAAAGTAAGTGATTGGAGGCTATGTCCTGCAGGTTTTGCAGCAATAGAAGTTACTAGTAGGATTATACTAACATTGTTTACTAAGGGCTTCATATCGCATCACATCCTGATTAAGTACTTATGTGAGGGTCCTGCTAGGGTATTGGGTGTTCAGGACGTCTTCGGCCGTATTGGAGTAGGTTGTAGGGCTTCCTTCACGGTGGTTGATTTGAATAGGGAGGGAATTGCTAGGGTGAGGTTTAGTAAGGCACCTAAATCAGGCTTAGACGGATTTAAATATAGGGGTGAGGTGGTTAAAACAGTAGTCGGTGGTGAAGTCGTCTACGACTCAGGTGAGGTGCTTACGAGACCTGAGGTGAGGGTTTTTGGTAGGCGGACCAGTAGTTGAGACTCTAGTCGGTGGTTTAAGGTTTAAGCACCCGGTCATGGTTGGTTCTGGAGTCTTAGGTGATAAGCCGGAATTGATTGATAGGCTGATTAGGGAGGGTGAGCCAGCTGCTGTAGTGACTAAGACCTTAACTAAGAACTTACGTGAGGGTTATCCACCACCTATAATCGTTGAATTAGGCTGTAATTCATATCTAAATGCTGTTGGGCTTGCAAACCCTGGCATCGAGGCTGTGGGGAGGTTAGTTAACGTCGGTTTAATGAGAAATACACCAGTAGTTGTCAGC
>Ga0209394_1000255_pt1 | contig 47952 bp, 55 predicted proteins | sample JNZ201metaG_FD_184122 | JGI IMG/M metagenome (GOLD analysis project Ga0209394, IMG submission 184122) | Hot spring microbial communities from Jinze hot spring, China to study Microbial Dark Matter (Phase II) - JNZ 20120812A (SPAdes) (version 3) ...
GGCTTAGCAGGCCTGCCCCCTACCAGGCTAGGGCAACCCCGCCATGATTTTACTTGACTTCGCACATTTTTAACATTTCCCTTCACTTGCATTTTTTAGAAGAAAGCGTAGGCAAGCCTTAACAATATGAAAAGCTTATGAATTTATGCAGTATGATTTCAATGATTTTGTTGGTTGTGTTCCATGCGTGGAGGTTTAAAATTTTATAATTGTATTTCTCAATATTTTTCGCTATATGGTGGTGCTATGGTCAAAAGGATTTCATTAACGGTCAGCGATGATGTCTATGAAAAATGGGTTGCTTTAAGCAGTTGTTATAACGAGGATTTGCAAGACGCGATTAAAGGTGTACTGGAGGCAATCAGCATGAATAGTCGGCGGATTATAAGCCTAAAGGACCATTATAGGGTACCAGTAAACCTTGGGAGGGCTTTGATGCATATAATTGATGATGCATTTCACTCGTTAAGTCTTTTTGACGAAGTTCTTTGGAAGATGGATGTTAAGGGGCTGTATAAACTTGAGGATTTTGAGGTTGACTTAGACGAAAACTATATGCGGCTTTTTTACAGTGCCCTAGCGGGTTGCAGCCTCAAGATCGACGAGTTTGATATAACTGTTCAGAACGGGAGTAAGCGCCTCTCAACTTTCACGTATATAGAGGTCGGAGAAAATAATAAGAGAGCGCTAAACGGTTTGAAAAAATATGTCCAAACAATACCATGGGATGTAACTCAGCTTCCAGAAGAACTTGAAAATTTTGAAGAATACCTTGAAGAATTCGATATTGGAATAACTGAGGGAGAAGAATTTTGGACGCTTCAGATTGATTGTATAGCGGATTCTTTCAATGACTTGCCAAGCATAAGAAGACTGTCGCGTTTTGTGGAAAGACTCCTCAAAAAATTTAGGGTTAGAGTATGAACAGAAAATAACCATTTCACAGTCCACAGCATTACGCTTTCGCTGGTAGCATTTTTGCCATGTTGTCTAATATTGCCACGTAGGATTTTTCGAGGGTTGTTAGGCCTCCTGTTGGGCCTCCTTCACTTATGACTATGTATTCGTTTGGGGCGTGGGCTCTTCCTCCGTGGCCTATTCCTCCCATGACGAAGGGTAGGTTTAGTGGTTCGCGGTTGAACATGCAGAAAGGTGCACTTCCAGCCATGTGGGGCCATATTTCTGGTTCATAGCCGAATTCGCGATATGTCTTCAACACTGCTTGGGCTGCTGGTTCACGGATGCTTGTTTTAGCCCATCCATAGCCCTCTTCTAGCTGCACTATTTTTATCTCCTTAAATCCATGCTTGTCCAAGTGGCGCCTAATTTTTGGGATAACTTCATCCACCGTCATGTTGGGCACGAGACGTACGTCAACTTTAACCGTTATTTTATGGGGCAAAACTGTTTTCGTGCCGGGACCCGTGTATCCGCTCCAGATTCCGTCAATGTTTAGGGTTGGCGAATAAAGATATTTCAGCAGCGCCTCTTTTCCGTGCATGTCGTTTATGAAACGCTCGACCTTCATCTCTTTTTTGACAGTTTCTTCATCGAATGTTTTTTCCAGCTTTTCAATTAGCTCAAGGTCTTCTTGGCTTGGAGGAGCCACATTGTCGTAAAAGCCTTCCACGAGGACGGTGTTGCCATCCTTCGTCGTGAGCGTGCTTAGGGCCTGTATCATTCTAAGGGCTGGGCTGTCAACCCAAGCCTTGTTACTTCCGTGAATATCGAACTCCGTTGGTCCGTAGCCCCAGCTTTTCCCGTCAAGCTCAAGTTCAAAGTAGACTATGCCCTTAACGCCTAAAGTCATCTGCACTTTTCCCTTCTCGTCTTGGTCTGCGGTTGGAAAGAAGACCGCGTCCGCCTCTTTCAGCTTGTCTAGATACTTGTTTATGAATTCTGGAAGGTGGCGGCTTCCAAGCTCCTCTTCACCTTCAGCCACGAAAATGAGGTTTAATGGTATTTCTTCGCCAGCAGCTAAAATGGATTCACATGCGTTTATGAAGGCGCCAAGCTCGCCTTTAGTGTTTATGGCACCCCTTGCCACTAGGCATTTCCCGAAAGGCTCCATTTCAACAACGCGTCCCTCCAAAGGCGGAACAATCCATCCGGGCTCGTCAACGGGCTGCGTGTCATACATCATGTAAACTATCAAGGTTTTGTCTGCACCAGCATCATAATAGCCGTAAACAACGGGGTTGCCAGAAGTCTCCACAAGCCTGGCGTCTTTACAGCCCAAAGCCTTGAAATAGTCTTTCACGAGGTTTGCGCATTCTCTTATTCCGAGGCCTTCAGCCGATATGGATGGTTGTCTAACAAGCTCTTGCAGACGTTTAAGATGGTCCTCAAAATGTTCATCAATATACTTAAAAACTTTCTCCTTGTTCAACTTCAACACCCATCCGAGGATATTGGCTTAAACACGTTTAAAAGACTTCTGAAATGTTGTGGCTGGATAGTTTAATATATAAAAAGTTGAGAATCTTAATGGAGAGGTAGAGGGAAACTTTTGCCCTTCAGCGACGCCTTAACCATTGCGCTTATAATAACAACCTTAGCGACAATAATCGCATCGTCTATGGTCATCTATTCCATGAGGAGAAAACTGCGGGAAGAAAAACAAAAAGTGGACGTCGGAAAGGAGGGTGGCACTGCAAAGGCTTTACCCTTTAAAATTGTTAAAACGGTTTCCCCGGAAGAGGCTGCAAAAGCCAGAGAAGAACTGCGGATACTTGACTTGGAGAGGGAAATTCTAAGCGACGCCATAAGAAAGCTTTACGAGGCCCATGCGGAGGGCAAAATAACGGAGGAAGAAAGGGATAGGCTTGCCCAAGCCTACAAGGAAAGAATGATGATTGTTAAGGAGGCAATAGCAAAGGATGAGTCTCTTGTGGCACTCCACGAGCTTGAAGCCATGCAGGAAGATTTGATAAAACTTTTCAGCGAACGCTTCGACGAAATAAGCACAAAAATAGAAGAACTACGTTCAAAAGTGGAAGCAAAACCCATAAAAGAAATCGCCATACCAGCAGCTAAACCAGCAAAAACCGTGGAGGAAAAACCGGAAGCTGAAGCTGAGGAAAAGGCGAAAAAGAAACGTAAACCACCAGCAGCTAGGCCTTCTCCAAGGTCGGAAGCTGAAAAACGAATAGAAGAGATTCGAGCTGAAGTGGAAAAAGTCTTGGAAAGACTGGGGCAGATGGAAATTGAAACCTAGAAGCGAGGAGGTAGAAAAAGCCAAAAGAAACGCTGCTCTGGAAGCCGTAAAACATGTTGAAAACGGTTTCGTAATTGGGCTTGGAAGCGGAAGCACCGTTGCCTACGTTGCAGAAGAAATCGGAAAAAGGATAAAAGCTGAGAGGCTCCAAGTGAAAGCTGTTCCCACATCATATCAATCCCTTACTCTGGCTGTCAGGAACGGTATCCCAACAACAAGTTTAGAGGAAAACCCCACATTAGACTTGACCATCGACGGAGCAGACCAAATAGACGAAAACTTAAACCTTATCAAGGGTATGGGTGGAGCCCTAACCCGCGAAAAAATAGTGGCCGCCGCCTCCAAAACCCTTATCATAGTCGCAGACTGGAGGAAAAAAGTGAAAATTTTAGGAGAGAACGGGCAACCAGTCCCGGTGGAAGTCTTGCCCTTCGCACTCTCCCTTGTAATTAACAAAATAAATATGCTTGGAGGAAAACCCGTCTTAAGAGAATGCTCTGGAAAAGTCGGACCAGTCGTAACGGACAACGGCAACTTCATAATTGACGTGGACTTCGGACCTATAAAAAACCCGGCTGAGCTCGAAAAAACATTAAAAACGATTCCGGGAATTGTTGAAACAGGCCTATTTGTAGGAATGGCTGACGTGGTTTATCTTGGAAGACCAAACAAAGTTGAAAAGCTTAAGCGAAAGAAATAACAACAAGCACTTTTTCACTGAATATTGAAAAGATGGGTGCCGGGGTAGCCTAGCCTGGAATGGGCGCCAGACTCATAATCTGGAGTCGAACGGGGCTAAGCGCCCAACGCCAGAGGTCGCGGGCTCAAATCCCGCCCCCGGCACTAAAGTTCAGTTCCAATTCTGAAGTTTTCTTCAACCTCCTATGTACGGTAGACTCTTATTACCACGTTTGAAAAGCCACACCGCAAAGTTCAACAGTTCACTGTTATATGTGGGTGGCGTCAAAAAGCCGGGGGTGGGAGTTGAACCCACGTATAGCTGCTCTGCAGGCAGCCGCCTGAACCGCTCGGCCACCCCGGCATTTTTCTGTAGTGTTTAAAGTTTGTTTGGGATAATAAATGTTATTAGTTTAGGCCTATTTTTTGTTTGATTTCATTGTAGACTTTTACGGCAGTTTCTTCGTCTGGGACATTTTTTATTAGCATGCGTCCTCCGTTGAATAGTGTTATCTCATAGTTTTTGTGGATGAAGATGATAGCTATTGATGTTTTTAGGCGAGTTTTGAAGTTTTTCTTTATCCTTGCATAAATAGTTTCCATGTCTAGTTTTGTTGGTTTTTCCGGGTTTATGTTGACGGTGTTCCGTCCGCATAGCCAGACCAGTTTTTCATGAGTTTTTTGAACTACTGTTTCGCCTCGGCATGCTGGACATTCCAGTCTTTTGTGGATTTCTATGGTGGTGAAGTACATGTCGTTGAAGTCGCAGATCATAAGTTTACCCTTTAGGGGCGTGCCTATTCCCGCTAACAGTTTTATGGCTTCCATGGCTTCCATGGTGCCTATTATCCCTGGGGTTGCACCGAGCACCCCTCTAACATCGCATGTAAGCAGCATGCTGTCGTCAATGTTTGGCAGAACACATTCGAGGCATGGAGTTTCCGGAGGAGCGAAAACGGATAGGTTTCCTTCAACGCCTATGGCTGCGCCGAAAACATACGGGATTTTAAGCTTTGCACACGCACGATTAACCAAGTAGCGGGTTCGCATGTTATCCAAACCATCAACGACACAGTCAACGCCGCTCAGAAGTTTTTCAACATTGTCAGCGTTTACATTTTCCGGAACGGGCTCAACATTTACGAAGGGGTTTGTTTCCGCAAGTTTTTTCGCCGAAACCTCGGCTTTTGGATAGCCCAAATCTTTTGGCGTGTATAAGACTTGCCTGTGAAGGTTATGGGGTTCAACGGTGTCCTGGTCTATTAGGCGTAGGTGGCCGACGCCTGCCAACGCCAGATAAAGCGAAGAAACTGTTCCAAGGCCTCCTAGCCCAACAACTGCGACTTTTGATTTTGCAAGTTTTTCTTGGCCTTCTTTGCCAAGTTCCTTGAGGGCCAGTTGACGGCTGTAAAATTCGTTGTAGGGGATTTTTGGCTTTTTTGTTTTTATCATTTCAAGCTCAGCCCTTCAAAGCTTTGTCTCTGTTTTCAAGCCATATATTACCCTTTTTAGAGAACTGGCTTTCATAAATCTCTCTAACCCGCTGTATGGTGTCAGCCTCTTCCGGGGTTTTATCATCTCTTATGCGGGTTATCCGTGCAAAACGCAACGCCATACCACACTGGTATTTTGGGCTTTTCTGGATTTCGTTGTAGGCAACTTCCACAACTATTTTTGGAATTACAAAGATGCGTCTAGGCTCTTCTCTTATTGCGAGTTCTTTGAGGCGTTTCGTCATCTCAACGATTTCGGCGTCTGTTAAACCCTTAAAAGTCTTCCCAACAGTTAGAAACTCACCGGTTTCGGCGTCCCTAGCCGCCAAATAATAGTCTGAAAGCCACCCGTGTCTTTTCCCATAACCATACTCGGCGGCAACAATCACCAAGTCAAGCGGTGGAAGCGTAGGCTTAATTTTGAGCCACCGTTTTCCACGGATACCTGGAACATAGTCGCTGTCAATCTTTTTAGCCATAAGCCCCTCGTGTCCAGCGTCTGTAGCCTCTTTGAGAAACCTTTCAGCCTCTTCGACACTGTCGGTCACTATTTGTTTTGTTAAGGGGATTTCTCCGGCATTTTCTGCCAGAATTTGTCTCCTCTGAAGGTAGGGAAACCCTATCAAGCTTTGCCCGTTTAAGTAAAGGATGTCAAAAAGGAACAGTTTGACTGGAATTGTCGAAGCTACATCCTCGACCTCGTGGACCCTTTTAAATCTCCGCATCAAGTGCTGAAAGGGAAGAGGGTGTCCCCTACCGTTAACTGCTATGACTTCTCCCTCTAAGATTGCGCTTTCAGCCTTGATATTTCTCCTGACTGCTTCGACGATTTCTGGAAGGCTTTCAGTGACGTCGGTCAGTCTGCGACTAAAAATTTTGACCACTTCGCCTTCCTTATGGATTTGAACCCTCGCGCCGTCAAGCTTGTATTCGAAAGCTGTTTTTCCACCGTGCTCTTTTAAAGCTTCAGCCACGTCATTGGCCATCTGCGCCAACATAAGTTTGACAGGTCTAAAAACTTTGAAGCCCACCTTTAACAAGCCTTCTTTTCCCTCGACTTTAGCCGTTGCTGCCACAACCCCAATGTCACCCAAAATCATGCTGGCCCTTTGAACTACTTCAAGCGGAACGTGAAACGCTTCGGAAACAGCTTGTTCCATCAAGCCTTCATGGAAGCCCGTGCGCATCTCTCCAATAATTATCTTGACTAGGTACTTGGCTTCAAGCGGTGACGCAGAGCTTAGCAAAGCCTCTAAAAGGCGCTCCTTCTTTTCCCTAGAACCGGGACCAACAGCATTGGCTATAGCCTCAAAACTCTTACGAACATCCTTTATTGTCAAAACCCTTTCGAATAGTGAAATTTGCCTTTTAACTCCGCTGCTTTCAAAAACCATTTTTGTTGCGGCGCCTATGTCTCCGGTTTTGCTGAAGGCGTCTGTGAAAACTTTCCAATCCACCCCGGTTGTGCGCCTTATTATTTCACTGAGGGTAGCCCAGCTCACTTCCAAAGTTTGCTCGCTATATTTGGGAAGAGCCCTACCCAAAATCATTGAAACAGCAGGTTCAATCTCATCTGGCTCTAGACTCTTTAGAAATTCGGAGACTAGGCTAATCATTGATGTACGCTTTCTCATACCCTCAAGTTTTTCACATAACTCTGCAAGAGTCCTAAAAAGGGTGGACATTTTTCACCCTTGCGTTTTTCTAACAGAAATGTTTAGAGCCCTTGTTAATAAGTTGCACAAAGGAAAGAATGGAGTGAAGCTTTAGAAAGACTCTTCCAAGCGCTTTTTAACCTCTTTTATCCTCTTTTCTATTTCTTCAACCTTCTCATTCTGTGCCGAAGCCTTGTAACAATCCCTTGCATATTCTAGTGCGCTTACTCCAAATCTGTCAAAGCCCTTGTTAAAGGATAAGTCCGCGGATTTTAGGAAATGTTCAACGGCTTTCTCGTAGTTTTTAAGCATAAATGCGCATTCACCAGCCTTGAAAAGCGAGTACGCCGCGTCAAAGAAGTTGTTTGCCTTTTGGTAAAGCTCAGAAGCTCGTAGAAAATTTTCCTCGGCTTCCGCATACTTGCCAAGCTCGTAAAGGGTGTTTCCGTCCTTATGCAGTTTCACGGGATCTTCTTTTTCCGCCATCACAATCAACCTGCAATCAACATAAGTATACGGATAGGCAATTTAGCTTTTCCTCCATTTAAACCTCAAGAGTGGAAGTCTTTAGGAAAGCTTTCTGCCCAACGGCTTTAATAAACGCTGCATTCCGCCGACTACAAAGGCTAAAGAACGTGCAATATCAATGAATGGATAAAACAGTATACGCCAGTACATACCATCTCCTAGGCGAATGGTTTTGTAAGCGTATAATGCCATAAGCCCCGCAAGAGGGAGAAACAGAAGCGCAGATAAGGCTGCTAGAAACTCGGTGGACCACGTCAAAACTGTGTATACAGCTAGCGAGAGCATCACAAAAAACCAGATGGAGAAAGCAGCTACGCTGAACAAAATCCACTTGGATAATATGCTGTTGAATCCTTTAATTTTTGGCACTAACCCGCCGCCTTGCCCGTAGCGGAACGCTTGCTTGAGAAGCTCAGATAAGCTTGAGCGATGCTTGTGTTTAACTGTGATTTCAGGAGTTAACAGTATTTTGTATCCTTTCTCGCAAACTCTTTCAGCAAACTCTAGCTCGTCAAAGCCATACTCAAACCTTTCATCAAAAAACCCTGTTTTTTCCACGGCTTCCCTCTTCACGGCAAAGTTACATCCAACGGGGTAGTAAACCGGGGAACCTATCCTATCCAATAATGTTTTCTTCTTGAATATGCGCATTACAGGGATTATGCTTTCATCAGCATACCGCGCCAAAAACTCGTCGTTATACCTTAAAATTTGTCCACCTACGCATCCGACTTCGGGGTTTTGGAGGTTTTCAACTATTTTTTTGATCCAATCCTTTGGAACAACACAGTCATGATCCGTAAAGGCTATGATTTCCCCCGTGCTAATTTTTATGCCAGTGTTTCTCGCAGCATTAACCCCTGGTTTTTTCTCTACCACAAGCTTCACTGGATATTTGGAGACTATATCCCGTGTGCCGTCGGTTGAACATCCATCAACAACTATTATTTCAAGCTTATCTTTGTCATAGTCAACTTTCATGAGGGAGTCCAAAAGATCCTTTATTTTCGCAGCTCCATTTTTAACTGGGATCACTACCGAAACTTTTGGATAAGCTTGACCCAGTTTCAAGCATCATTCCTTCAGGGTTTATTTGCCCTTCAGGATTTCCTCCACAGCCCTCTCCACTGCTTGTCGACTGTTAAGTTTGGGCTTCCAACCCAGCCTTTTGATTTTATTAATGCTTAAGAGCATAAATTTTACGTCTCCCTTCCACCCTCTTCCGCCGTCAACACCGCCCGTAAACACGTATTCAACGTTTTTCAAGCCCATTTTTCTGCAAACTATGTCTGCTATTTCTTTAACGGTCACCTGATCTTCCGAACCAACATTAAAAATTTCTGCTTTTTCACGTGTAAAGTTCACGCCGAACAAAATTGCGTCCACACAGTCTTCGACATGAAGGTAAGATTTCTTTTGTGTTCCATCTCCAAGGATTTCAAGTTTTTTTGGGTTATCTCTCAATTTTTTAACGAAGTCACAGATTACTCCATGCTGCGCCCTAGACCCAACTATGTTAGCAAGTCGATATATGACTGCTTTAAAGCCGTAGTTGTGAGCATAGCTCGTTATTAGGGCTTCTGAAGCCAGTTTAGAGGCGCCGTAAACTGAAATAGGTTTTAAAGGGGCGTAATCCTCGGGTGTTGGAATTTGTTGAGCGTCTCCATAAACTGTTGATGTAGAAGTGAAAATTAAGGTTCTGACGCTGTCGGTTTTGCGAACAGCCTCCAGCAAGTTGAAAGTTGTAAGCACGTTCTGTTCAAAATGAAGTTTAGGGTTTTCAGAGCTTATCTTAACTTCTGGGTTTGCTGCAAGGTGAAAAACGGTTTCACATCCTTCCAAGGACTCTAAAATTTTTTCTGGAAACAAAAGGTCGCCTAAAACAAACTTGAAATTAGGCGCATCCAACCACTTTTCAATGTTCTCCAGCTTTCCCGCGCTTAAGTTGTCAAAAACAACCACGTCTACATGCTCTACGCATAACTTATCGGTTAAGTGGCTTCCTATAAACCCCGCCCCGCCCGTTATGAAGACCTTTCCAAGGTCTGAGTATGGCATGCCCATTCCCTTATGGGATAATTTTCTAACTAGTGTCGCCTTGATTTATGTGTGTTTTGCTAGAGCAAGCCATAAATGGTCGCTCTCTGGACGGGGAAGCACTTCCACAGCACCTTTTTTCCTAACCAAAAGGCGCTGGCTTTTAACGGCTAGGAATTCCCCAATCACTGAAGCTCCAATTCCGTTTTTATCCAACTCCTTGACAATCTTTTCCGTACATTCTGGTCTTGACGCTATAAGCAAAGCCCCAGAACTTATTAGTTGCATGGGATCTATCTCAAAAAAGCTGCAGATTTCAATAGTTTCTTTTGCAACCGGAATTTTTTCCTCGAAAATTTTAACGCCTAAGTTTGATGCATCAGCCATCTCGTGAACCCCTCCGAAGATGCCGCCCTCAGTTGGATCATGCATGGCGTCAACACCGCCGGTTTTGTAGGCTAGAATAGCCTCTTTTACGATACTTATTTTCTCAAAAAACCTTTGCGCCGACCTCAAAAGTCCCTCGTTGAAACCGTTTTTAAGGAGCAAGCTGTAACGTTCCGTGGCAAGGATGGCAGTGCCTTCAACTCCAGCGCTTTTTGTCAATATCAACCTATCGCCAGGTTTAGCGCCTCCGGCAGTTACATAATTCCCTTTGCGGGTTATGCCCATGGCGCAGCCAATGACTATTGGATTGACAAGATTTGGGGTAACTTCGCAGTGACCGCCTATAATGGCTATTCCAAGACTTTTGGAAGCTCTGTTCATTTGCGAGCATATGGTTTCAACGATTTGTTCATCAGCGTTTTCTGGCAGGAGAATGCAGGAAGAGAAAAATGCTGGCTCAACTCCAAAGGTTGCCACGTCGTTGGCATTGACGTTGACGGCAAGCCACCCTATCCGCTCAACGGCCCCTGTTATTGGGTCCATGGAAACTATCAATGAGTTCCCGTCAATATCTATCACTGCGCCATCAAAGCCAGCAGAAGGGCCCAATGCAACCTCTTTTCGCTTTGCCCCCAAATTTTTGAAAACTATCCTCTCTAATATCTCAACGGGAACTTTTCCTGGAGGCAATTTCAACTTTGGTTCCCTCTAGCTTTTAAGTTGTGGCAAGGTGCGCTTAACAACTTTTACTATGGGTGTTGCTACGGTAAGTCCAATAACCATTTGCCCAATGTTTATGGGAACCTCAGCGAAGGCGAAGACTCCTAGGAAAAACTGTTCATAAAGAAAGTAGCCAAAAACCATCAACAATCCTCCAAAAATGCATGAAATAATAGCGAAACCGTATTCTGGTTCAGAAAACACTGCCAGAAACGTAACCATCAAAACTGTGAATGCGCCCACTCCAAACCAGAACTCTGCAGGGATAAAGAGATTTAACGTTGGATTTTCGGTGGAAAAAATGCCAGAGTAAAGTTCGACAAAACCGCTGTAGTACAGAAAGCCTACAAGGCTTACAAGCGCACCGACGAGGAGACCCATTTCGATGGTAAAGATTTTCAATTCACGCCTTGTATATGCCTCGACGAAAGCTCGCCCCCTTTCATTTAAGAAACCGACAGCAAACCCTTCAAGGGCTTTAATAACGAGCGTCGCTGGAGCATAGTAATAGTAACCGAGGAAGATGTCGGCGAGCATAGAGCCCACACCACCAGCAAAAGCGCCTACAAAGGGACCGAAAAGGATTGCTGCCGCATAAACCATTGTTTCGCCAACATTAAAGTAGCCTCTCGTGCTCGGTACGTAAACCGTAAAACTAATAGTGGCTATACAGACAAGAGCTGTAAAAACGGCGATGACGCTGAACTGCCTCGTAGGATTTCTTCTCACATTCCAGCTCTCCTTGAGGTGTGATAATTATAGTATGGTTGCAGCTTAACTATTTTAGTTTACCATTAAATCGCCCAAAAACTTATAGCAGAACTTTTAGGTCGTCAAAGGCTTTGAGGACTTTTTTTCCACGCTTCGTGATTTTGAAAAACTTTCGCCCATCCTTCTCGTAGCTTGCAACGAGCCCCCTGCTTGAAAGCTCGTTTAAATGCTGATAAACAGCTGCCCTCGTCATAACTTTTCCAAGCTCCTTCCACAGTTCATAGCCGTATGCATCCTTTTTGCTCAAAATCCTCAATATTTTTTCCTTAGTGCTCAGCTCCAAACCAACAACCGCCGTTTTCCTTTTTTTAATCAAGACTTGTAAAACGTCAGTTGCCTTAAGCCCGCTTCCGGTTATTAAACATACAATATTGTCCGATTTGTCGATGAGCCCTTGATTTGCAAGTTTCTTTACAGCAGCATACGTGGCGGCGCTTGCAGGCTCAGCGAAAATTCCTTCAAACTTCGCCATTTCCCTTTCAGCTGAAAAGATTTCCTCGTCAGAAACTGCTACAGCTAAACCTTTGGACTCTTTGATGGCTTTTAGGGCTAAAACCCCGTATGCTGGGTCTTTAACTAAAATTGCAAGGGCATGGGTTGAAGGTTTTGTTTTTAGGATTGGCTTGCTTGTCTTCCATAGGTAGGCGTTAACTATGGGTGAGCATCCTTCAGCTTGCACGCCCACCATTTTTGGCAGAGTGCCTACTTTGCCAGCCTTTTCAAGCTCCTTGAAACCTTTCCACACAGCGTAAATTGTTCCGCCACTACCCATAGAAACTATGAACCAGTCTGGAACACCCATTTGCTCGAAAACTTCGTAGGCGATGGTTTTAAGTGCCTCCAAAGCCAGAGGGTTCAGTTCAAAAGAACCTTGATACCAACTCGTTTCTTTCGCAATTTCTCCAGCCCTTTTTAAAGATTCGTCGACTAGCTCGCCATACTCCTCTATCACAGCATCGTAAATGAGCATTTGGGCAAGCTTTCCAACATCCACGTTTTTAGGAACCACGACGTGACAGGCAAGTCCAAACTTTGCACAGTAAGCAGCTAATGAAGCGCCAAGGTTCCCGTTTGTGGCACAAACAATAGACTTGTATCCTAAGTCTAAGGCGTTGGAAGTAAGAAGCGTTGCACACCTATCCATAAAAGAGTTTGTAGGGTTTCTGGTTTCATCCTTAAAGTAGAAGTTGGTGAACCCCACGTTCTTGGATATTCTATGAGCCTTATGAAGTGGTGTGCCCCCCTCCCCCATGGAAACAATATTCTTAACTTCTGGCAAAAATTGCCTGTAGCGCCAAAAAGAAAAACGCTCCGTAAATTTTGCAGCCTTAAACCTTTCATAATCATAGTTGTATTCCAATGTGCCCCCACAATTACCGCAGAGAATCCGCGGTGGGAAAGCATCAAACTTTGAACCGCAAGCCACACATTCAAGAAACGCCATTTCCACCTAACTTAGCGATTGTTAAATGAGTTATAAAGAATTTGTTTCGCCCTAAGCTTAAATTCCATAATAGTTGCGCGGATATCATTCCTAATAAAACCTAGCTTAAAAAGCTCAGAGTCCTTAACCTTTCTGGACGACTGTATAACAGCTCTTTTCTTTAAAATTTCCCTAAAATTCAAAAGCGGATGAAAAAGACCATTGAAAGTTTCTTTAGCCTCTAAAAAGTGCCCAACCGCCGCAAACCCGGCACACGCCGAGACCGTTAGAAGGTAGTATATGATGAATCTCCATAACAGGTTTTTAAACTCGTAGTTCTTAACCATTGTGTAAACTCTGTTTTTAATAGAATGCCGAAGCTTTCGTGGATTCAAAGCCTTTATAGGATCTCCATTGTGGAAGACTATAGCTGAGGGAACTAATACGATTTTGTATCCGAGTAATCTTACTCTAAAGGAGAAGTCCGTGTCATCGTCGTAGATGAAGTATTCTGGATCGAAACCACCTGCCTCATCAAAGACTCCCATTCGCACTAAACACCCAGCGGAGGATGCGGCAAAAAGCTCCATCACTTCTTGAAAAGCTTCTGCTTTCAAACCTCTTGTGGAATACCATGTCCCTAAAAAGTCTATGGCTAGTCCAGCGTTATCCATGAGTTTTTCATTAAACGTCACCAACAGTTTTGCTTGAGCGACGCCTATCTTTTCGTCATTCTCCATAACTTTCACAAGTTCAGTCAACCAGTTCTCGGTTACATAGGCGTCATTGTCAACAAAAGCTATGTACTTGCTTTCAGGGTTTAAAACATGTTTTCCAACGTTGTGAGATGCTGAAGGTCCAATGTCATAGTCGTAATGGACAACCTTTACGTTTGGAAAATGTTGTTTAATCCAAGATTCTAAGTTATCAGTCAAACAATCTATGACTATCACTTCAAAGTTGGGGTAGTTTGTTCGCACTAAATGGGTCAGACATTTTTCAAGTTGACTTGTCCCCTTAAAGTTGATTACAACCACTGAAACCATAGGCCACTTTTTTTGTGACAAGAAACCACCACGAACATGCAAATTACGATATTTTGTCCGTTACTTCAATCCACCTTTGCATGTTTTCTATCTGAACTCTCCAAAATTCTACGTGTTCCGGACGTTTAGCCAAAATGTTCAGATTTTTGTTGAGGTGGTTGGCTAATTCAAGATAACAGTCTGTATAGTTTTTCGCTGAAAAATCTGCCGCTTCGCAAATCTTCCATAGGTACTCATTAATCTCCAGCCCGTTTACCTCTTTGAGCAAATCCTTAAAAATGCTTCTACTTCGCTTGACATGCTTTCCGGATGGTTTGCCTAAACAGAGTTTATCACCTATATGGTCGGCGATTTTTTTGAGGAAAATTCCTGACCAGATGTCGTCAAATCGATCAATGCCGTTGAAGTTCATGTAAAGCTGGTAAAAGGCTGGCACAATTTTTGGCAGAAAAGAGGTGTTCATACTGCAAACCCCGAAATAGGTTCCTTTTCCCAATATCACCTTGTTTCGTTTGTGTCCGAAACTTTCTATTGGACACTTGCCGTCTAACCCACCATAATAAAGAATTGTTAACGCATCCAAATCGGGGTGACCGCCCCACAGCCCCATGTTCAGAACACATTTTCCACCCTCATTCACCCACTTATAATTCTCGCTTCTGCATGTTGGATCGTATGGATGTCCTCTCGGAAAAATTGTTTGGTTAACGTTTAAGTTAAGATTTTCAATGGTGTTATACCATTTTCCAGAAGCGCTTACGGTTACACCGTCTTCGTTAAAAAGGTTGTCAACGTGAGCCTCTAGAAAGCCTTTCGATAGCTCAACGTCATCGTCTAATTCCAGTATGACATCTGCTCCATCCTCGTAAGCCTTCAAAAAGCCAAAGGAAACTTCCGCATGGCATCTTTCAGGAATAAGCTTGAGATAATTCTGGTAGGATTGTCCAAACCTATCCTTGAACCACGCCGCCCTTTCCTTCGGCCCATAATATTCATGGGGTAAATCTGATAAAAGTTTCTCATTTATTTTGCGAACACTTTCATCCCCCTCATCTATAACTATAACTTTGACTTCATCGGAATAGGATGAGCACCCAGCAAGTGCACAAAGATTTTCAAGAGGATTTATAGACGCTGTAACCACGTAAACTTGCATTTAAATCACTCTAAAGCTCTGGTTCATTGCAGATCCCTCTATAAGCTTTTTTGGAAAACGAGGAGAAGTTCCAATGACTCTAGTTAGGATTCTATGTCTGGCAAAAGTGCTAGAATCGCCGCAACCTCTCTAAGAGTTGAAAAGCTAGTGAGTTCACTTTCGTGAGGTGTTTTAACGTCTAAGTTATGAAGATAAATGAGATCGTAGTCTATAATGATTTTTGGTCCAGGATCTTCTGGTCTTTTCAACTCAATTATGGACGGCAGAAGTGTAAGGATGATGAAAAATAATACGCCAAAGAACGCCAATATCATAGAGATCAGATTCGGATTCGGAATCATTCTTACCGTTTCAACGTTTTTGAAAAATTGCAATATAACAGTTTCCGTTTCCAAGATGTGCTGTTTTGTCCCAATGATTGCTATTTTTTCCAATAAGCTTTGAAAACAGAAGGTCTAGGAAAGCTTTTGTGCATATTGGAACGTTATATAGAAAAGTGAAAGCTAAGAGTGGGATAAGCCACTGTGCCCGTGTTCTGCCGTCTAAGTAAGCTCCTACGCCTACCTCATAGAAGGGTGCAAAATTTCCAACAGCACTATACATGGATATGGAGGCTGCAACCCAGAAAGGAGAAAGCCACCGGCAGAACTTCAAAACAAATAGCGGGATGCTTACTATCCATGAAGTGAAGACTAGAATTGGCATGAAATAAACGTTTAGCAGGAGCAGCCCGTCAATTTTTTGGATTAATGTGAGTTTATCGCTTTTCAAAAGGTTTAGGGCATGTTTAAAGGCACATTGCATATGTCCCTTCGCCCACCTATACCGCTGCCTCCAATAAGCTTGCCAGCTGTCCACAGCCTCCTCGTAGCATTCAGCATCCAAAACATACTTGACCTTATAGCCTGCGAGGTAAATTCTGAAAGTTAGGTCTGTGTCTTCTGCAAGCATCTGCTCGTCCCAGCCGCCAAGTTTTTCCAAAAGTTGTCTGCGAAAACCGCCAACAGTGCCGCCGAACTGTGTTATAAGTCCAAGTCTGTCGCGGGCTTCTTGGTCGACACGGTATCCACCTGTCCTTTCAAGTGCAACAAGCCTTGTGACAACGTTTTGCGGCTCGTTTAGGACCACTACCCTGCCCTGGACGGCCCAAACTGTGGGGTCTGCAAACTCTTTCACAAGTTTTTCAACTATGTCTTTTTGTGGATAGTAGTCTGCATCGAAGCATAAGACTATTTCGCCGAGGGCATGTTTTAAGCCAGCGTTTAGGGCTGAAGCCTTTCCTCGTCCGCCTTCATGCTCGCCACGGTGAATTACTTTCACGTAACTGTACTTTTCAGAATACTGTTCAGCTATTTTTCCAGTGCCGTCTCTTGAAGCATCGTCGATAACTATTACTTGCAGTTTATCCTTAGGATATGTTAGCTCTGTCATCCTTTGGAGGAGTCTCCCAATAACGTGTTCCTCATTGCGGGCTGGTATCAAGATTGAAACCGTCGGTTGATAACTCGCATTCCCATGGTTGGAGGCTGTTTTCCATTTTTTACCAAATTTAAGCACCGCTATGGTAAAGAGGTAGTGGCGGATAAGATAAGCAGCCATTACCATTGTGGAAAGGAGAAATAATGCTTCCAAAAATTCAATGAGCACCTTTTTCCCAACCCTCAGGTTTAGCTTCAGCCAAAAATGTTAAGCCTATAGACCAAAAAGACACCATCCACAGCAAATTCAAAAGCGGGTTTAGAAAGGCTAGCAGAGCGTTAAAGTCGCCACTCAAGTAGGCGGAAACTGCACAGACAAATATGGAGAACATCATGTTCCACAAAAAACAGATGACATTTCCAGCGAGAAGGACTGCCACCTTTCTTTTTAACGGGCCATTCAATGGAAAATACACGCACACAAAAAAGATGTTAAAAATGAGCAATGCTTGAAGAACTTCGCTGGGAACATATAAGAGATGGAAAAAAACAACCATAAGGGTTCCTATAACCAACCCGAAGACCATAGACTTCAAATTAGCCACCCTTTCTCGATAGCTGATTAGGCCTTTAATATGGAAATAGAGGAATTTTACAGAAGATAATTTCAGCTAGTTTCTTTTTAAAAATTACGAGAGGAATCCTATTTGTTAAAAACTATTTTGTCCAATACCGCTACCAAGGTTTGGAAGACCTCTTCCGCCGTTAAGTTGTCCGTGTCTAATATTAGGTGGAAAGGTGTGAAGTCCTCCCCTAGGCTAAAACCGTAAAGCTTTTTATAGATAGCCTTCGTTTTCTCCTCCTTGTTCTTCAATGCTTCCAAGGCTTTTTCAACGCTTATTCCGTCTCTCCGCGCAACTCTTTCAGCCCTCCTCTGCAGTGAAGCTTCCAGCCATATTTTAAAGCCTTTTTTGAGAAGCCATGGCATGGTCCAGCTGTCCAGCACCACATTGCCCTGCTCAGCCAATTCCAAAAGTTTTTTGTCCACGGCCCTGTCAAACTCTGGGTTTTTATCCCTATTTTCTAGGAAAGCTAAGCCTTCTGGACTTTCCCACCAACCCTTTTGGAGGGGTTTGTAGCCTTTTTCTATAGCGAGAGCCTTTAAGGCATCCCCTCCAGAATAATATTTTAAACCATATTTTTCAGCTAACTTTTTGGCCACCGTGCTTTTTCCACTTCCAGCCATTCCACAAATGCAAATAATCACGGGTTCTCTGGACATTTCTTCAGCCTCAACTAGCAGCCCTTGTAGCTCCAGCTCTAACCGCTTGCTTCAAAGCCGTTTTTAGGCATCTTGAACAAAGTTGTCCACCATAAATTCTCGAAACTCTTCTCTTTGAACGGTTGAGCTTTCTAATCTCTGACGGAAGCAGCCGAGGGATCCCGGCTAAAGGGCTGCCGCAAATGCTGCATGTGGCTTTGCCAGGCATTTCATGTTTAACGTGTATGCCGCTTCTTCCTCCAGGCAAAGCTTTGGAAACACGTTTTCGACTTCTGGTCCGTAGGGCTGGACGTGGCATATCCATCACTCCACGCCAACCAAGCCAAATACGTGAGAAAATAACGTGCTAAAAAGGAAGGAGCACAACATATACCACCAAAATAGAGAGGTTATGGGCCATGGAAGCAGTGGAATGTATAGGTGCCATCCCAAGCCCGGGAAATAGGCAATTTCGTTTCCTCCATATATTCCTCCAAGGAAGAACCAGACAATCCACAGTGGAATAAGGAAAATTAGCATCACTTTGGTTGATTGCCATGAGATTTTGGCGTTAAGCTGCAAAATGTACTGCTGTTTTTTCATAAGCTTTTCCATCAATTTTTTATCACCACTTTTTTGGGCTTCCCGTAGCTGCCTATAATAGTCAGAGATTTCTTTCCTCCAAGCCTTCAGCTTTTCAGGGTCCATGAAAAGGCGGTTTGCAAGAGTCATTAAAAAGGTGATTGTAGCAGCCAGCAGGAAAAAGAAAAGCGTTGACCCGGGAGGAGACGTGGGCAGCATTTGTTAGCCCCCGAATATTTTTCTGAAGGCTGGGTACATTTCAGCCACTCTTTCGCGTACAAGAATCTCGTAGTACTGGTAGATTATGCCAACTGATAAGAGAATACCGACACCGGAGCCGAAAACTCCGAAGAAGTCTGACAAGCCAGCGATAAGTCCAACAATTATTCCACCAAGCACCGTTACGGCTGGAATGTAGCGTTTAAGAATCTGTTCCACAGCTTTTCCAGAACGCCGGTATCCCGGAATCTGCATGCCAGCATCCACAAGCTGCTTTGCAACTGTAGAAGGCCCCAAGCCTCCGACTTCAAGCCACGTAAGCGAGAAAACGACACAGAAAACCACGAGAATTGTCAAGTAGCCAAGGGCCCGCACTGGTTCGGCTATCACGTTTGAAAGGTTGCCCGGAGAAGTCACATAATAAACTAAGCCTCCGGCGGGCACATATTGGTTTCCTTCTAGTTTATAATAGCCTAATAGGTTAACCCAGAAGTTGTTTCTCCCCCATGGCTGGTTCCAAAGAATGTAGGAGAAAAAGTATATGTTTGCGAAGAGGGCTGAAGCAAAGATTACTGGAAGGTTTGAAACATACAACAGCTTAATCGGGTAGCGGCTTCTGAAACCACGATAACCAGCGTAGGAAATAGGCAGCTCCACTCTAACGCCTTCCATATAGATTATTGCAAGAAAAGCTGCAACAGTCGCTATAAGGCCAACCAGCGACGGGTAGTTTCCTCTGAGCAGCAAACCGGTTACTGGTTTTCCACTCATTATTGTCTGCGCCAATGCAATGAAGATCCCAACGCTTCCATACTCGTCGACGGGCGGCGAAGGGTTAAAACATTCCATGAATATTTGTTGAGCTACACCCGCCATTATAAAGAGGCTTATTCCACTGCCGAATCCCCAACCTTTTTGGATAAGCTCGTCCAGCAACATAACAATCATTCCAGCAGCCAACAACTGTAGAAATATTATTATCGTTATTGTACCGGGCAGTTGGCCGTACATGCCGCTTATGATGTAGGCTGACGCTTGAACGCCCGTCAGAATTAGGGCTAAAACTTTGCTTGCCGCCGTGAACAGCGCCCTGTCTTCAGGCTTTGACATGTCGCATTCAATCATGGCTGAGCCGACTAGAAGTTGCAAAATCAGGCCGGCGGTTACTATTGGACCAATGCCAAGCTCCATTAGAGTTCCTCTTGTCGATGCGAAGATTATTCGTAGAGGGGCGAGGCTTTCAGTCACTTCTCCCCGAAGACCGTATAATGGAATACTTGCCATGACAAGGTATACTATTAGAGCTGTAGCGGTCCAGAAGAGTTTCTCATTAAAGCCTACCCGTCGCTCTGGGGCTTTGACTTCTGGGATGAACCTTGCAAGGGGTTTGAAAGCGTTTAGGAATCTTCCAGCCATGGGTTAGCGCTACTCCCCAGATTCTTCGGAAGATTCGGTTAAAACTTGTCCTCCCGCCTCTCTTATTTTTTCAGCTGCAATCTTAGAGCATGAGGCAACCTTAACCACAAGGGGTTTTGAAACCTTTCCAGCTCCGAGAAGCTTTGTTATTCCAAACTTTTCCAAGTCTACAAAAATTTTGCCGCCCTCTTCTTTCGGCTGGAATTTTTCAATCTTTTCTTCAAGTTCTCCAACGTTTATGGCTTTAACCACCCGCCTTAAACTTTGGGGAGATGTGAAACCCTTCTTGCCGAAATATTCTGGCTCGTATTTTATGACATAGGTCCATCCATGCTTGTGGCGGCCTGCTCGCCTATAACCTTTTGAACCAGATTTTCTGTGCTGGCCCACTCTACCGTAGCCGCATGTTCTGGAGCCACGTTTTTTCCGGATTTTTCTTAACCTATGGGGCATCTTTTAACCAGCCAGTTTGCTTATGGCGCTCTCTTTTGCGGCTTTCTTAAGCCTTATTTCCAACACTCCATTCTTATAAGTTGTATGCATGGATTCAGGAATAACCACGTCCGGCAGATTTAAACGTTTATAGTATCTGCGGTTTTGAGACCTTGCCGAGAGAGTCAGCTGCTGGTTTTCCACGCTTACTTTTATGTTTTCCTTTTTGAAGCCCTTAAGTTCCGCAACAACCACTATGCAGTTTTCCTCATTAAAAATGTCCAGCAAAGGTTTAGGTTCCCGCCACTTGGAAACTGCTTCCCCCTCAACATTCAACCGTTTATACGAATGACTATACGGGCTTCGTTTAGTTCTAAACTCTTCCAGTCTAAATGGTTTAAAACGTTCCTTACCTTCAACCTCGTCCAGCCTTCTCACGGCTTTGAACCATTTTGGGCGCTTGTTGCTTCTTCGCCATCGCATTCTAAACCTTCTCCCTCGTAGCATAATGGCATCTATAAACTGGTTATAAAAGGTATCGCCCTACAACATAACTGCTGAAAGAAGCTAAAGCATTCTTTCCAATAAGTCGTTGATTTTTTCGCCTCTGTATCCGAGTTCGCCGCCCATTCCGTAGCCCTTCTTTACTTTGCCCCTAAACCCTTTCGTTGGCGGATGTAAGCGGAAATAGGGCTGTACGTCTGGAAGTTTCCAATATTCAACTTTGCAGGCGTATATGGCTTCCGCCAGCTCGTCAAGCGATTTGAAACCAAGCCTTTGCGCATATTCATCCGTCAACTTTTTGTTCCCAACAAGGCGCCCCCTCTTTTTTAGCAACTCAACCACTGTTTCCTTTGAAACCTCTCCCCAAGTGATGAAGTTTTGCGCTGCCTTGAGCATGCCCAAGAATGATGGACGATTGTCAATCAAAACTGCATAGTTGTTTCTTCTCAAGTTTAGCATGCGGAGGGTTTCCCTAACCTCTAGGGGGGCACTTATGATTCCGCGAATCCTCACAGCGGCTATGCACTTGCGTTCTTGGGGTTGATCAGTCAACTATCTCACCCAATCCATCGGGGTTATTAGGCTGTAGGTCTTCTTTAAAGCGTCAAAAACAGCATAGGCAAAGGATGGAACCGTTCTTGTTGAGCCATAGCTTCTAGTCCAGCAATCCTTTATTCCGGCGAGGCCAAGAATGACTTTCGCAACCTCGCTGGCGACAAGACCTAAACCTCTCGGTCCCGGGACTATGACAACCCTGACACCGCCGCATTTCCCCTCCACTTGGAACGGCACAGAGTGGGGTTTTCCGCATCCGCATTCCCAGCTTCCGCATCCCCGTCTGATTGGAATGATGTTTAGTCTAGCATTCATGGCCGCCTTTTCAATGGCTGTCCGCACTTGGCTTGCCTTGCCTGCGCCAAGTCCAAGGTAGCCGTCCCTGTTTCCAACGGCAACAATAGCCTTAAACCTCGACCTTTCCCCAGCATCCGTCTGCTTTTGAACAAGGTTTATGTTTATAACTTCCTCTTGAAGGTCTGGAAGCAAAACGTCAACGATTTGAGGCTCCCTTATAGGTAAGCCTTCCGTGAAAACCTCTTCGATGCTGGTTATTTTACCCTCTTGGACGAGTTTTCCAAGACGAGTTCTGGGAACCCACTGTTCAAGACTGCTTGGTTTATCTGCCACGGCTCTTACCTCCACCCTCAAACGCGGCAATCACAGCCTTCCTAACTTCTGCGAAATGTTCTGGAAGCTGTTCCGGCTGAAGCTTGCTTTCCAAGTATTTGGAGAACGCAGCCATATACCTTTCAGTGTTAGCAGACAAGAGTTTAGCATATTGGGCTATATGCACGCCCCTGATTCTGTCCTCGTCGGGAAGCTTCTCTTCACCATGGGGAACGGATAAGCCAGCATCTAAAACTCCTTTTAAAGCGGCAAAAACCCTTGCGCCTTTCGTCGGAGAATGCAGTCCAATATCCAAAATAGCCTCGTTTATTCCTTTTGCTTTAGCCTTTAAACCGCAAAGAAGTCCCGTCAAATAGGCTGTGGGAACATTGCCCCTTGGAGCCTTCCAGCCAAACTTTTTCATAAGCTCCCTGCTATGGGCTGAAACCAAAACCTCATCGCCTAGAGGTTTGGCTGCAACTATCTGGACAATAATGTTCTTCAACGAACCGCGAACAACAAGCCTAGGCTTCCCAGAAAGTATTAACGCCTTCCGTTTCCGATAGTCAGTTTTGCCCTCCCTTCTTCGGCGGTAAGGCACACAGTAACGGGAATCCCTCGCCATCAACGTTTCCTCCACAAGTCATGCGCCTTTATATAACGCTCCATATCTGCAACAGAGGTGAACTTTCCACTTTTCGCCATCACATATAGTTTCCGATAGGTGCTTTCGGTGATCACTTTTTCAGCCTTAAGTTCGCGAAGCCTCTTCCGCAAAGCCCTAATCTTGTTCATCCAAGCTTCTTTCTTGGAAACTTTAGCCCTCGCAGCTCCGCTTTTGCTTCCAGGTCCCCGTCTCAAACCCTTCTTTTTCTTTTCATGAACCTTCCGTGCCCTCGCGCGGCTAACTCCCTTCTCTTTTAGGGGTTTGATGACGCCTTCATGTATCAGTTTTCTAATCTCTTCTCGGGTTATAGCAGCCTCCACATCCTCTATTCTGTTTGGATCTATCCAGACTCTATCCTGTCCCACCTTCAGTATCTGCGCCGCCAAACGCCGTTGGCTTCTCAAGTTTGTCACTGTTCTTGTTTCCCTCCCTCAACTTCGCTGGGTTTTTTAGTCCTCTTTCGTTCAGCCTTCGATTTCTCCTTTTCGGCAGTCTCCTCCACTTTTTCTTCCTTTCCTTCGCCCTCCTTAGCCTCTTCCTTTTCCTCTTTCTCAACCGGCGCTTTTTTAACCTCTTCTTTAACTTCGCTCAAATTTAGAATTGTTATTTTCTTTTTCTTTGCCTCTTGGATAATTTGCATCCTCTTTCTTTTACCAACAGTATGAGCTATCCGCACAGCCTGCGTTTTGGGATCCACCTTTTTAAGGTCTTCAACATTGCAAACGATGACTTCCTCATAGCCTGAGGGGTGAAGTCCTCTAGCGGCTTTGGGTCCACGATACCCAACATTTACGGTGGGCGGCCAACCCTTAATTTTTCTTCGCATCTTGTTGTCTATGCCTTTTGGCCTGCGCCAGTTCTCCTTTAAACGGTCATATCTCCAGCTTTCCTGCCTCACGAAGTCCGGCTTCTTCTTTTTTATTTTGGCCCTTAAGCGAAGAGCCTTTTCTCTTTCTAAAACGGCGGTTTTAGGCTCGCTCATCTAATCCATCCCCTCTTTACGCTCGTACAAATATATGCCGTCCAAGAAAACCCTCGGATCTTTTCGCCTTATTTTTGTTGCCTGTTCTATGTTTGCCGCTGTTTGGCTAACATCCTCAAGGTTTATCCCTTGAACAATCACATCGTCGCCTGAAACCTTAACCTTCGCGTCGCCGACTATTTTCGCTCTCCGCGGGTTTCTTTCACCAGTAAAGTTCTCGATTAAAACTGTGTCGCCCTGAACTTTAACTGAAATGGGGAAGTGGGAGAAAACTATTTTCAATTTGTAGGTGAAACCTTTCCTTACGCCTGTTATCATGTTGTTAATGTGGGCGTAAACTGTGCCTACAAGGGCGCTTTCCTTTTTACGGGGCCAGTTAGCCCATATCCTAAGGGTTTTTCCTTGAAGCTCCATTGAAATAGGAGCGTACGAAAAATCTCTTGTAAGTGTTCCAAGGGCGCCTTTAACGGTTACCCTTTTGCCCTCCAACGCGACCTCAACGTCGTCTGGAATTTGAAGAACCTTTGAAACTTCTACAGCCCGCATTGCAAAGCCCTCGCTAATACACGAACGCTAAAAGTCTCCCTCCAATCTTTTTCTCTTTAGCCTCTCTGTGGGAAAGCACGCCCTTCGATGTGGAGATTATTAGTAGTCCTACATCTCTGGATGGCAGAAACTTCTTCTCCCAATCTTCAATCTCGTCCACTGCCACGGCGAAGCGAGGTTTGATGGCGCCGCACTTATTTATTCTTCCTAGAAGTTGCACCTTGAATTTTCCAGTACGCCCGTCATCTATAAATTCGAACTCGCCGATGTAACCGTGAAGTTGCATAACCCTCAAAACTTTACCTAGAAGTTTAGAGGCTGGACTAATTACACATTCACGTTTGTTGCGCAACTCATTGTTCAATATTGTTGTCAAGCCGTTTGCCAGCACATCCATAGTCTTTTTCCTCATTCATACTTTTTGAAGCCCAGTTTTTTGGCCACTTCCCTAAAACAATGCCTACACAAATATAAATTATAACGCCTGATAATAGGCCCGTAAGACCCACATCTTATGCATGGCCTTGAACCCTTACCATACTTTCGCACTTTTTTGGGCTTCTGTTTAGCCATACCCATACACCTTTCTAAACTATTTCAACCCCCAAAGTGTCCTTAACGAAAACCATAGTTTCTTCAGGAGTTAACACATGGTTACGGCCAATTTTCGACTTGGCCCTCTGCCGGTACTTAACTCGCCAGCCGGGTCGGCTTAGCGACACGCAGACATCCATGCCGAATATGCCGATCTCCGGGTCGTATTTGACACCGGGAATCTCTATGTGCTCTTTTATGCCAAACGCGAAGTTCCCATGTTTATCGAAGCAGCTTTTGGGAAGCTTGTAATCGACAACATGTAAGACCCTTTTCAGGAACTCTATGGCTTTCTGTTTTCTAAGCGTGACTACACAGGCGATGGGTTCGCCTCTCCTTATGCCAAAGTCTCTTATTGTTTTCTTTGCTTTCCTCTTGCAGGGCGTTTGCCCAGTCAAATCTTTCAATACCTTTGAGGCTTTCTCGAGGGGCTCTCCGGATTTTCCAACGCTTATGTTTACAACAACCTTCTCTATTCTCGGTTTAAGCATTGGATTCTCCTCCCATCGCCTTCTTATTTCGTCTTCAGACATTCGGTTGAGCCTCCGGCAACGATATTAGTGGGCGTTCTTCACCCACCGCGAAGACAAATTCTAGGATGGTTTGGTAGCGGTTTCCTTTTTCGTCTTCTATGGTTACTATGGCGTCTTTGCGTTTCTTGCCTTCAGCCTTCTCAATGTCAACTATCCGTCCATACTTTCCCATGTTTTTTCCGCCTGTTATGATGGCGAAATCCTTCTCCTTCATTTTTATATGTCCAATGATCTGCCTGTCTGGAAGGCTTAACTGGACGGTGTCAAAGGTTTTGTAAACGTCTTCTTGTGGGTTTTTGGGGTCCGCTACTTTTACGAGAATATTTGAGCCGTCATGGAGGTTTAGCTGTATATGGCCATTCTTGACTGTTGTTTTGTTCTCTATTCGGCATAGCTTGAAGGTTGTTTCTTCCTTGGAGATTGGATGGAGAATTAGGCCTTTATGGGATGGCAAAACGCGGAAATGTTTGTCTATCTCTGGGAAAGAAACAACGTCCATAAGCCCAACTGGAAACTTGTCTTCGCGTCTAACCCTCCCATCAACGTAAACCTTTCCTTGAGCCGCTATAATTTTGGCTTCCCTTCTAGTCTTTGCAAACCCAAGAATTTCACGCAACACTATGGTTAGGGGCAAACACTTCTCGAGAGAATGGGGCCCTGGTGTTGGCCTCACAACCCAAACATACTCTTTTCTGTGAATTGGCCAGATTTTTGGCGCTGGCTTACGTTTTAAGGTTGTTGAACCTCCCTTTTTACCCAACCCTTGATTCCTCCGAAGCTTTCCTTCTCCTTCTGGGTTTGGCTTTAGCCTCCGCCTTCGGCTTGGCTTCCTCTTCCGCAGTTTTCTTCACAGTTTTCTTTGCCGCCCTCCTTCTTTTCGGCTTTTCCTCCTCCGCAGCGGGCGGAAGTCTTTCTGCAACAACCGCTGCCTTTTCTTCCACTGGTTTTTCTTCGACCTTCACAAGGGCTTCTGGAGGCTTCTCGACTTTTTCCTCAACTTTCTCGACGACTTCCGCCGCTTCCTTAGCCTTTCTTCGCCTTTCCAAGATTTTCCTTCGCCACTTGTCATCTAGGTTAAGCTTGGTTATCATGACTTTTGATGGATGCACGGGGACGAATACCGTTGTCCCATCAACCCTTTCTCTGGTTAACCCTTCAATGTAAATGCGGAATTTTTTCCTATCGATCCTGGAAACTTTCCCCTCAAACCCTTTACGATCACCTCGCATAACAAGGACCGTGTCCCCTGCTCTAACGGGCAAGCTTCGCGTGCCATAAGTTTTCCTTAACTCTGGCGAAAGAGGAGCCGCAAGATGCTTATAGCGTATGTGGTCTGGAGCTTGGAACAGCCTTTTCCTTTGCTTCGAGGGTTTTGACGTTTTAGCCACTACTTGCATGGCTTTATCTCACCACACTATACTATTATGCTGGCTGCACTGGCTATCCTCGGCCACCTTTCAGCAGCCTCCTTTGCAACTGGTCCACGAATTTCGGAACCCTTCATTTCGCCTTCCGGCGTTATTATTACGGCTGCGTTGTCTTCAAATTGGACCCAAACGCCGTCAGCTCTCCGGAAGGGCATTCTCTGCCTCACTATGACGGCTTGGAAGATTTTCTTGCGCATATCTGGGGTTCCACGCCTAACAGACACGGTGACACGATCTCCCACAGCGGCGGAGGGAAGTCTTCCACGCCTCCCTTTATAGCCCATAACCTGAATTAGGCGCAGTTCCCTTGCCCCAGTGTTGTCTGTACATTTCAGTATTGCGCCTGTTGGCAGTCCACGTGAAATTTTTGGTCTTTGTCCAATCACTCCTTTCGCAACTAAGCCTCTTGTTTTCGCTTTCGCAGCCATTTTACTTCGCCCCCTCCTTCTTCTCAACAACGACGAAGGAAACTGTTTTACTTATTGGTCTGCACTCGGCTATCGTTACATAGTCGCCTTCTTTAGCGTCGATACATGGCGGGTTATGAGCTGGTATCCGGCTGCGCCGCCTCTCATACCTCATAAATTTTGGAACATAATGTAAATAATCGTGCCGCACTATAACGGTTTTATCCATCTTAGCGCTGACAACAACTCCTTCCAGTATGCGTCCCCTTATTGGAAGACTTCCATGGAAGGGACAGTTTCGGTCATTGCATGTTTTCTTTGGCTTCTTAAAGGTCAGCGCCATCACCATAACCTCCTAACCCGCTTTTTCAAGCGATCTTCGGGACGCCCCAAAAGAAGTTTACCGTCAATCTCCACGACAGTTCCATCAGAAAATTTGAAATGAAAAACCGACGTGTCCTTAATAACCATTTTTCTTTCGCCGTTATGGAGTATTGTAAAAGTGTTTTTAGTTTCGTCAATAACTTTGCCGCGTATGCCCACACAGCTTGGATTTGTGCTTTTTGCAACCCTAGCCTCCGTTCCAATGAACTCGCAACGTATTATGTCAGGTGTCACTTTCACTTGTCGCTACCTCCACTTTTCCCAGACGCTTTTTGTGTTTTCTTTGCCTCAAGCTTCTGCTCGTTTTCAATGGTTAATATTCGAGCAATAGCCCTTCGTAGCTCCCTGATTCTCGCTGGGTTCTCCACAGCGCCGCCAGCCTTAACCATAGTCTTTAACCTAAGCAATTCTGTTCGAAATTCGTTAAGTTTTTTGGCTCGCTCTTCAGGGGTCATATTTCTTATCTCTTTAACTCTGATGATCGGCACTATTTGGCAGCCTCCTCTTCATCGCTTGTTCCACCAGCCTCTTCGGCTTCCTTCTCAAATTCTTTGAGTGGTGCTCCCGCAGTCTCCTTTTCTTCAGCAATGGTCTCCGTTCCCGCTGTTGCAGCCTCCACTATCTCAAGTTTGTCTGGAAACTTTGCTTCCGGAGGCATTATCCTGACTTTAACGCCGTAAATGCCAGGCTTAAGCTGTACATGAACCTCAGCTTTCCGCATGTACTTCATGGCTGGGTCGCCACACTTAGGCAGGTAGCCAGCCCTAAACTTTTCATAACGCGCCCTTTCGGTTCTCAATTTACCGCTAATAATGATTTCAACCCCTAAAGCTCCTGCCTCCATAACTTGGTTTAGAGCCCAAAAGCCTGCCCGTCTGAAGTGTACGCCTCTTTCTAGGGCTGAGGCTATCCGCGTGGCGACGATGTATGGGTTTAACTCTGGAACCTCAATTTCGGAAACCGAAATCTGCGGGTTTGAAATGCCAAATTTTTCCTCAAGGGTTTTGGCAAGCTCCCTTATGGTTTCGCCGCTTCGCCCTATCACGAGACCGGGACGCATGGCATAAATGACTATGTGAGTGCCAAGGGGAGTTTCCGCAATATTCACTCCGCCATATCCAGCTTTTTCAAGTTTTTTCTGCAAAAACTCGTCTATTTCCGCCCTTTTCTTGGATTTGGATATAAAATGCTTCACGACAGCCATTAGGCTTCCTCCACGGCGGTTTCAGGCTGCTCCTCCAGAACAAGCTCAATATGGGTTAACGTTTCAAATTTTGGAGTGGCTCTTCCAAAAGCTCTTGGCGTATAACGCTTAATCTTCATGCCTGGATAAGCCGAAGCATGAATTATTTTGAGCCTTTCAGTGTCTAAGCCCTTGTTTTCAGCGTTTGCTTCTGCACCCTCTAGAATCTTCAAGATCTGTTTTGCCGCCTTAACTGGGTAGCGTCCAGCATAAGCTTTTTCCAAACCGTGGCGATGTCCCAGCTTCTTTTTATAACGCGTAAAGGGGACAGCCTTCTTTTTGGCTATAACATCCCGCAAGAATCTTTTAGCCTCGGTTAGATTCATCCCTTTAATGGTTTTGCATATTTCGCGGGCTGATTTATGGGATACCCTAACCTCTCGCCCGCTCGCCTTAACCGTTTTTTCCGGGTCTAACGCTTCTTCGGGTATCGAGTATCCCCATTCTGGCACTTGATAGACTCTCCAACTGTGCAATTGAACAGCTACATGGCGATTTATATGGTTTTCCATCCAGTTAAAGCCGTTTCGGACTGCTTACAAACATCAAGCACTTACCTGACCAGCTAAAAGAAAAATTCTTACCAAAGACTAGAGGGGGAGGGGCACTATTGGCTGGTTTAAAGCCAAAAATTGTTGCGATTCATTTATTTTCAGCCACAGTCTAGTTATCTGGATATTGAGAAGGTGAAGCACTTTGAACGCCAGCAAGGGCGTTATAACCATGCTGCACGGCGCCGGTGGAACAGTAATGCATGAACTTGTCAAAAACTACATCGTAAAATACTTTGGTGGTTTCAGCGGTGCAGAAATCCCCTTGGAAGCCTTGGACGACGCGGCGGTTGTAGGCGACATAGTTTTGAAAAGCGATTCCCACGCCGTTAAACCCATCTTTTTTCCAGGCGGAGACATTGGACGTTTGGCTGTTTCCGGCACGGTAAACGATATCGCCGTTTTAGGGGCTGAACCATATGCTTTGACATGCGGCTTCATACTTGAGGAAGGACTTTCATTATCTGATTTTGAGAGAATCTTAGCAAGCATGAAGCAGACATGTCAAGAGGCAGGCGTGGGCATAATTACAGGCGACACTAAAGTTGTGGAGAAAGGCAATCTTGGCGGTTGTGTAGTAAACATTTCAGGAATAGGCAAGAGAACCGAAGCCCTAGAAAAAAATCTGAACGTTGTGAAACGGTTTAGGAGCGACTTTAAAGCGCGGTGGATTTTGGATTCCAACCTTAAGCCCGGAGACAAAATAGTCTTGTCTGGAACCATTGGCGACCACGGCTTGGCAGTTTTATCCGCCCAAGAGGGTCTAAGTTTCGGAAGCAGCATAAGGTCGGACGTGAAACCATTAAACCGTTTGATTCAACGCATGCTTGGCGAGGTGGGCGGCATAACAGCCATGAAAGATCCAACCCGAGGAGGTTTAGCCGACGCCCTAAACGAGTTCAGCGAAAAATCCAACGTTGGCGTTCTAATTTACGAGGACAAGATTCCGATAAGGAACGATGTTAGGGCGGCTTGCGAAATGCTCGGCATAGACCCCCTCGAAGTTGGAAACGAAGGAAAAATAGTCATAGGCGTCGTGAAAGAGAAAGCTGAAGAACTCCTAGAATTTTTGAGAACAACAGAAGAGGGAAAAGAAGCCCAAATAATAGGCGAGGCTACAAATGCGTTTACAGGCGTCGCCATGCAAACAGTCGTCGGCGGCAAAAGAATAATTCCAAGACCCGTTGGAGACCCCGTTCCAAGAATCTGCTAGAAGCAACAGGCTGGCTATTTTGATTTCCTCCACAAATCTGAAACTCTTCCAACCTTAACGAGTTTCCATCGACCGAAAAAATCCTTCCTGTAAAAGTGGAACAATCCGCAGCGGGTGCACTGCATAACTCGACGGTTCTTTTCAAAATCCATCTCATACAAAACTAAAGGCGAACCACAGTCAACACATTTACCCGAATAGGCTCTGTCACCTTCGCTGCTCATTTTAAACCGCCCCTATACATTTTGATTTTCCAATGTTTAAACTTAACCAATAACCAAAGAAACAAAAAGAATGGGTTATGGTGGAGGAGGTTGCGGTGGCTGTTGAATCGCTACTGGCTGGACTGGAGCTTGGGCAGTTTTAATGGAGAAGAAACCTACAGCCATAAGTATCCATGAAATCCAAATAATTAATACTCCCACCAAAGGTATTACAGCACCTATAAGCCAAACCAAGCCAGCGGTTCCAAAAATTTTCTCACCGGACCGTGCGGAAAGCGCATCCAAAGCCTTTCTAAACAACACTGCTGAAACAACAGCTGAAATATAAAACACTATAAGGGCTCCGATGGCAGTTCCGGCGATTTGCCAAGTAACATACATATTACCCATAAAGTATTGCTGAACTTCCATAGGGTTAGTCCAATCAATCGGTATATTGGACAGCACTTGCAGAACAAGAATCACAAATATGGCGACCGTTGCCACTAAACCAACGATTACCGTGATAAATCCATAGAGGGCGTTATTGAAAATGCCTCCATCTTGATAGTGATCCGCAAAACCTTTTAGGGATATTAGAACCAAAATGGCTCCGACAACAAGCAAAAACAAGAAGTACGCTGACCCGAGCAAACCAATGAGGCTTATAACCATTAGTAGCGCGCCGACACCGCCCAAAATCTTGTTTGATTCAAGGCTCACTTTCAAACCTCGCTTAAGCGATTCTTGGTACGTTGAATTACAATATAAAAGCTTTTACATCATGGAAGATTTTGCCCAGATTCGGCATGTTCCTTCTATGCTTACCATACATGCGCCCACTGGTTTTTGCGGCGTGCAAGCCTTCATGAAAAGCGGGCACTCCGTAGGTTTGATCTTTCCAATCATTACAAGGTGGCATTGACATCCGGGTGGCAGGTCTCGGCCTTTTGTGATGCGTATTCCATGTTTTTCTCTTGCGTCATAGATTGCAAACTCCTCTTTTAGTTTGAAGGCTGATGATGGCAGTCTGCCTAGCCCACGCCATTGGCTGTCTATAATGTCAAATGCCTTGTACATGATTTCTTGGGCTTTAATGTTGCCTTCCCAACTTACAGCCCTAACATATTCGTTTTCCAGCCGCGCCGTGCCTTCCTTTACTTGTTTTAGAATCATGTAGATGGCGAAGAGCACGTCTAAGGGTTCGAAACCGGCTACAACCGTCGGCATATGGTAGGCTTTTGGAAAAACCTCGTAGGCTTTCAAACCTATGATAGTGCTTACGTGTCCTGGAGCGATGAAGCCGTCTATGTGGAGGTCGCCTACTCCAAGCAGAAGTTCCATAGCTGGTGGAATAAGCCTATGAGAAACCAGAAAACTCAAGTTTTTTGGCGGTTTTCGCAGAACCTCTAGGGCTGTTGACGGAGCTGTGGTTTCAAAGCCTATAGCGAAAAAGGCAAACTCCTTGTTTGGCTCTCTTTCAGCCATGCGGACAGCATCCATGGCGCTGTAGACAACTCTGACATCGGCGCCTTCAGCCTTGACATCCAAAAGAGACCTTTCGGAGCCCGGAACCCGCAATACGTCCCCAAAACATGTTACGGCAATTCCTTTTAGGGCTAAGGCAACAGCCTCATCCACCTCAGAAGCAGGGGTAACACACACTGGACAGCCAGGTCCAGCTATGACTTCAACGGTTGGAGGCAGTAAGCTCCGCAAGCCATAATGGGTTATGGTCCACTCGTGGGTGCCGCAGACATGGCAGATTTTAATAGTGTCCTTTCTGGGCGCTGTTTCGCGTATCTTTTCAACTACACGTTTAGCTACAGTTGGATCTCTAAACCTTAAATTTTCAGACATTTCAATCAACAACACATATCATTTTGTTCCGTGCGAACTTTCAGCTTCTAGAAGTTCACGCCACAGCCGCAAGGTTTCTTCGGCTTCCTCTTGGCTTAATGCTTGGATGGCGTAGCCGGCGTGCACTAAAACATATTCGCCAACCTTAACTTCCACTAGGGAAATGTCAACCTCTCTTAGGACGCCTTCTCCAAAGTCCACTTGAGCTTTGCCGTCTTGTATTTTGACAACCTTTGCCGGAATTGCCAAGCACATATTTCTCCATGAAAAGAAGACGTCCCTTAATAAAATGGTTGCGTTTAAAAATGGAAAAATCCAGCATAGACGGCTTGTCCAAAAGATAAGCCGCCGTCGCCGGGCGGAACAGCCTCGTGGACGAGGAAACGTAAACCAGCAGCCTCTACAGTTTCACGCATAAGTTTGGTGAACAATTCGTTGCATGCAACCCCTCCAGAAAAACCAACAGTTTTAACGCCTTTTTCCAAGGCTTTTTCAACAGCAAGTTCAGCCAAGCCCTTAGCCAAATATGCATGGGCAGAGAAAGCCAAATCGGCTAGGGCGCACTTATCCCGTTTTTCAAATATCTCGAGCAGCATGTCTGTTGTTTCTAGAACATCACCTTCGGTTATAGGTTTTAATTGAAGAACATCTTTGCCACTTATAGCTGCGGATTCCAGCTTCATGGCTGGTTCACCTTCATAAGTGCGTTCATAGCACAAGCCAAGAACTGCCGCGGCAGCATCTAAAACTCTCCCGCAACTCGTCGTTTTAATTATACTTCGCTCTTTTCCCAACTGTTGAAGGATTAAGCAAACTTCGCTTTCGCCGTGCGGGAAAAAGCGCTTATTCTGCATAAGCCAATCCTCAACGTTTAGCCTTTTATGGAGAATCCCAGCCGCCATTCTAAGCGGGTAACGGGTCGCCAAGTCTCCGCCAACCATGGGCTGCTCTTCAAGGTGGGCGACGCGTTTTATTTCGGAGGAGCGGCGTGAAGCAAAAATTATTTCTCCGCCCCACGCTTCGCCATTGATTCCGTAACCGTAGCCGTCGCAGCATACGCCTACAATTTCGTCAACGCCGTGTTCAGCCATTAATGCGGCTACGTGGGCGAAGTGATGTTGCACTTGGATAAGTTGCCAGCCATTCTTGGTTGCCAACTCTTGAGCAAGCTTTGTCGTTGTGAATTTTGGATGCAAGTCGCATGCAACAACTTCAACTTTACTGTTTGTTAAGTGGGCCAGGTGTTCAGTAGCATTTCTGAGGAACTCGCGAGTTTCCACGTTTTCAACGTCGCCAACATGTTGGGATATGAAAGCCTTGTTACTGTTCAAAATGCATGCAGTATTGTTGAGTTCGCCGCCCAAAGCCAAAACACATTTTGAGGCTTTCTCACGCAACATAACAGGCGCCGGAGCGTAACCCCTTGAACGTCTAATGAAAACTTGTTTTTCGTCATGCACCCGCATCACTGAGTCGTCGCATCGATGAGCAATCCGCCTATTATGGAAAAGGAAGTAGTCAACTATACCGCCGAGAGTTTTCAAGGCTTCGTCGTCATCTTTAACAATAGGCTGGTTGGGCGGGTTGGCGCTGGTCATAACAAAGGCTGGATCGCTGACACTGTCGAAAAGCATGTAGTGTAAGCCCGTGTAGGGCAACATAACCCCTACATTGTGCAAGCCTGGAGCCACAAGCTCTGAAAGGTAGTAGCCAGCGCTTTTCTTTAGCAGAACTATTGGGCGCGTGTAAGAGGTTAAAAGTTCAGCTTCTTTGGGGGTTACCTCAGCAAAGGATTTAACAGCCTCTAAGCTTCGCGCCATGATAGCAAAAGGCTTCTGCCGTCTATGCTTAGCCCTTCTAAGCCTTATCAAAGGTTCATCTTTTAATGTAGACGCTGCAACATGGAAGCCACCATAGCCCTTAACGGCGACGATAAAACCTTCAGAAATCAGCCTGCCAGCCTCCCGTATTGGGTCATTGCATGAAAGTTCTTCACCAGTGTTTGTTGTCAAGTAGGCTCTGGGACCACATTTTGGACAAGCCACCGTTTGAGCGTGAAAACGCCTGTTTGATGGGTCAGCATACTCGCTTTGGCAGAAGCTGCACATGGGGAAATCTCGCATTGTCGTGTTTTCCCTGTCATAGGGAAGGTGTTCAATAACTGTGAAGCGTGGACCGCAATTAGTACACGTGATAAAAAAGTAGTCATATCTTGGATTGCGCTCGTCTCTAAGCTCCTTTAAGCATTCATTGCATATAGCCACGTCTGGAGGAATAACAGAACCGGAGAGCTCAGTCTCCTCGGAGCTTCTAACAATCCTGAAATCCGTGTATTCGTGTTCTCCCTCAAGCGTGGTTGTCAGTATTTCGTGGATCTGCGCCAAAGGCGGCTTCTCATTTTTCAAATCCCTTAGAAAATTGTTTATGGCGTTTTCCTCCCCTTCGAGAAGAATTTCTACGCCAGCATCGCCCATGTTGCGAACATAGCCTTTTAAGTCGTTTTTCAAGGCTATGCGGTAAATGAACGGGCGGAAACCCACACCTTGAATTATGCCGGTAACCCTAACCTTCACTCGCAACAGAGCCATCTCTTAACTGGGTTTTAGGAATTATTGGAACCCTTGAATTTTAAGGTTCACCCTTAGACTCTTTCCATAAATAGTTGAAGTAGTCTTTGGCAAGTCCAGCTAAGCCCGGATGGTCGGACCATATAGCTGTTATCTCGCCCTTTTCATCACTGAAAAGCAACAGCACTTCCACGCCGTCGGATATGGCGCCGCCACCGAACATTTTATCTCTTAATCTCACTTCGCCGATTCGTGAAAAAGCCTTGTAAACGTTTTCGTTAAGCCCCTTTGAAACCATGAAATGCACCTCCGCCTTCTCGCCTATTAAGGATTGAAGAAGAGGGAAAAAGTCCATTATTAGCTCCTCTCTGATTGATGGAAAAGCTACCAGTAATTCTTCCTGGCATTTTTTAACCATCTCCTTAAACTTTGAAGCAATGTTTGACAAACCTCTTAAAATCCAAATGTCATATTTCTCTTTGCTCTTAACTTTCTCGTAAAGCGGCACCAACTCGTCCGCCACAACCTTTTCAATTTGCATCCACTCGCTTTCCATGGCAGCTTTAGCCGCCTTCAACGCTGCCTCAGGAGATTTCGGAAAATATTTGCTAGGCCTTTTTCGGACAACCTCTACCCAACCCTTCTTCTCCAAACTGTTGAGAACTTGGTAAACCTTTGAAAATGGAATTTGCGCCCCATAGCTTATCTGCTTAGCTGTTAGGGCACCTTTTTCAAGAAGCGCGAGGTAAGCGTTTACTTCATAGTCTGTTAGCCCAACCTTTCGCAGCAGAGCCTTTATTTTTTCGCTCATGGAAGAAAATAATACCTTTCACCATATTAAAGTTATGGAAATTTTAATATAGCCTTCAACAGCATAGCCAAATCAACGTCCAAAACTAGGGGATGAACATGACTGAAGATCAAGAAGTGGGGAAGTTTGAACGTTATTCAACGAGCGTTTGCCCAGAATGCCTAAACCGTGTTCCCATGAAAATCTACGAAGAGAACGGCGTAATCTACCTTGAAAAAACATGTCCGGAACATGGGAAGTTTGAGGATGTTTACTGGGGAGACGCTGAACTTTTCAAATGGATTTATGGAGGCTGGTATAACGCCAAATACAGTGGAACCGGTTTGGAAAATCCTCACATGAAACCGGTTAAGGGCTGTCCATACGATTGCGGATTATGCACACAGCACAAGTCCCACACGGTTTTGGGCATAATAGATGTAACAAACAGATGTAACATGGCTTGTCCAGTTTGTTTCGCCTACGCCGGAGCGGTGAACTACGTTTACGAACCAAGCTACGAGCAAATCGTGAATATGATTAAGCTTCTTAGAAACAACAAGCCATGGGCTTGTAATGCGCTTCAATTCAGCGGCGGCGAACCCACAATAAGAAATGACTTGCCAAACCTTGTTGCGGAAGCAAAAAAGGCAGGGATAACCCACGTGGAGGTCAACACCAACGGCCTGCGCCTTGCAGAAGACTTAGACTATTTCAAAAAGCTTTTGGATGCTGGTGTAAGCACGCTTTACCTTCAGTTTGACGGTTTAAGAGAGGAAATTTACAAGAAAACAAGGGGGAGAACAGACCTTGTCCAGGTGAAGCAGAAGGTTGTGGAAAACGCGAGAAAAGTGGGACTGGATTCCATAGTTTTAGTTGTCACATTGGCGAAGGGCATTAACGATAAGGACTTGGGCGATATAATCCGTTACGCCGTTCAAAATCATGATGTAGTTAGATGCGTCAACATTCAACCCATATCCATGGCTGGAAGGGCCCGCAAAGATGAAATGCGAAAAATGCGCATAACAGTGCCAGACGCCATCAAACTGATAGAGGAACAGACAAACGGAAAAATCACACGGTGGGACTGGCGTCCCGTCAACTGGCCTGTGCCAGTTTCTAAGGGGATGGAGATAGTTAAGAACCGTGTTTATCCCGAGTTTACGATGCATCCCATGTGTGGAGCCGCAACCTTCATAGTTGTTGAGGAGGATGGCACGTACAAGCCTATAACTCAATATGTGGACGTGGACAAGTTTGCGGAAATTTTCTGGGACATTTACTACACTGGCTTGAAAGGTAAAAGGACTATGGCGAAAATGAAGTTGTTGGAGTTTCTGCCGATGGTGAAGTCGCCGCTTGTTAGAGGCTTACTCAAAGACGTTATAACTAAGGGAAGCTACGAGGCTCTTGGAAAATTCATGCGGAGAATCGTCATGATAGGCATAATGCACTTCATGGACGTCTGGAACTTCGACCTAGACAGAGTTCAAAAATGCGTCATCCACTACGCCACGCCAGATGGTAGGATAGTGCCCTTCTGCACCTACAACAGCTTCCACAGAAGCGCCGTGGAAAAACAGTTCGCCATACCGGTTAGTGAATGGACAGCTAAAACTGGAAAACGTCTAAACGAGCCAGTCTAGCCTACAACAAAAATAAAGTGGGGTCTTGAGGTTAAGCTTTAGCCGCCATCTTTTTCAGCTCTTCTTCGCGTAGAACCCTTCGAAGAACTTTGCCAACGGCGCTTAAAGGCAGCTCCTTCCTAATTTCGAGCTCCCTAATCGCCTTGTACGGGGCAACTCTCTCGTTAACAAATTTCATAAGCTCCTCTTCGGTGGCTGTCATGCCCTCCTTTAAAACCACGAAGGCCTTGGGAATTTCGCCTGCAACTGGATCGGGCTTGCCGATAACGCCGCAAAGCTTTACGGCTGGATGCTCGTACAAAACATCTTCAAGTTCTCTGGGATAGACGCTGTAACCCTTATATTTTATGAGGTCTTTCTTGCGGTCCGTTATGTAGAAGTAGCCATCCTCATCCATTTTTCCAATGTCACCCGTGTAAAGCCAGCCATTTCTAAGAACTGCAGCTGTTTCTTCAGGCATTTTCCAATAACCCTTCATGACTTGAGGCCCTTTAACTATTAGTTCGCCAATTTCGCCGGGTGAAAGCTCTTTTTCACCTGTTTCTATGTCAACTATTTTTGCGTCGGTGTCAGGCCACGGTATCCCGATAGAGCCTATCTTTACCGTTTTCATGGTTTTGTCAAGCGGATTGGCATGGGTAACAGGCGAAGATTCTGTAAGTCCATATCCCTCAACCAAAACGCCGCCCGTAACCTCCATGAACCTTTTCTGTATATCCGGTGGTAGAGGAGCTGCCCCGGATATACAGAATTTTACTGAAGTTAGGTTGTATTTCTTGAGGTCTGGATGAGCTAGCAGCATGGCATACATTGTGGGTGCGCCGCAGAAGACAGTTACCCTATATTTCTGGATAGCCTGTAGAACGGCTAAGGGGTCGAACCTTGGTAAAAGAACCATTGTTCCGGCAAACAGTATTGGAGCGTTCATGCTTGTTGTCATACCGTAAATGTGGAATAGTGGAAGCACTGTTAAAACGACTTCTTCGCCTTCGTTGGCTTGCAGCCACTCCTTACACATAACGGCGTTTGAAACAAGGTTCATGTGAGTTAACATTGCCCCCTTAGAAATGCCAGTGGTTCCACCAGTGTACTGTAGGGCAGCCAAATCCTCTCTCGGGTTTATCTCAACTTTTGGCGGGTTAGCCCCATACCTTGCAATCAATTCTTTAAAGAAGTAAACGTTTGCCCTACGTTCCACACTACGTGAAGGAATCTTCCCAAGCAAAGATCCAAGAACAGCCTTGAAAGTCGGCATATAGTCCTTTAAGCCTCCAACAATAACGTTTCGAAGTTTTGTTTTTTCCCAAACCTTCTCAACAATCGGGTACAGCAGGTCAAGCACAACTATGGTTTCAGCTTCCGAGTCGTTTAGCTGGTGTTCAACCTCCCGCTCTTTGTAAAGGGGACTTATAGCTGTGACAACAGCGCCAGCCTTTAATATACCGTAATAGGAGATCACAAACAGAGGAGTGTTTGGCAAAAATATGGCAACTCTGTCTCCCTTCTTAACTCCAAGATCCGCTAAGGCTGTTGCAAATTTGTCTGTGAGAACATCCAGCTCCTTATAAGTCATTCTTCCATCAAAGTAAATTAAAGCCGTTTTGTCTGGATACTTCTGTGCTGAGGTTCTTAAAAACTCGTGAAGGGGCACTTCTGGATAGTCTATGTGTTTTCTGACACCGGGGAGATAAAACTTGTACCATGGTTTTTCCGCGGGCTTTTCTCCTTCCTCCTCAATTTTCTTTCTCTTTTTAGATGGCATAATAAACCCTACTAATTAGTAAACACGGTTGGACGGTAATAATACTTTCCATGAGTGAAAACGCACGGTGTTCTCGGCTATTCTAGCCGTGTGAATTCATAGGTTAGGTTTCCTTCTGGAGTTATTTTTGCCACAAGCTTGGCCTTCATGCCCACCTTGACCTCTGAAAGTTTAAAGCCCGTTAACCATGCGAGCACCCGCACGCCCTCCTTCAGTCTACCAATAGCCACAGTGTAAGGCTTCTCATGCTGGAAGGTTGTTGGTCTAACAACAACATGCGTGAAGGTTTCAATAGTTGCCTCGCCGCTGAGTTCAACCCACTCCATGTCAGAAGCTAAACATTGCGAGCAGTCTGCAACTGGCGGAAAATACAGTTTCCCGCACTTTTTACATTTTGTAGCTAAGACCTTTCCTTGTTTGAGGCCTTCCCAGAATGGCAAGGTCTTGCTAATAGGTATGTCCTGCACAATTTTTATTTCCCTCGATTTTAGGGAAGGCATGGCTGCCATATGGCTACCTCCTCAAAATCGTCACATAACAATAGTGGCCTGTTCCGCCGACGTTATGAGCTAGCGCTATATAATTTTTCATAGGTGCCTGCCGCCCTTTTTCAACGGCTTCCTCCCTCAACTGTTTTGTCAACTCATATATCATGGAGCAGCCTGTTGCGCCTATGGGGTGGCCTTTCGCTTTCAAACCGCCGTCAACGTTCACTGGAATTTTTCCACCTATCTCGGTTTGTCCCTCTCGGATTAGTTTGGCGCCTTCGCCCTTCTTGCAGAATCCAAGGTCTTCATACGCCATTATTTCGGCAATTGTAAAGCAGTCGTGAACCACTGCCACGTCAAGCTGGTCTGGCGAAATTTTAGCCATTTTATAAGCCATTTGGGAAGCTGAAACTGTCGCTTCCAGCCCCACGTAGTCAAGTCTTTTGCTCAAATTTGCCGTTCCAGAAGCATAACCTATCCCTGCAACCCATACAGGCGTGTCAATTTTAAGCTCCTTCACTTTCTCTTCTGACGCCAGAATTAGGGAGGCTGCACCGTCGGTTACTGGACAGCAGTCAAAAAGCTTCAAGGGCGCGGCAATAACCATTGAAGACAAAACATCGTCAACGGTTATCCTGTTCTGAAGGTGGGCTATCGGGTTCATTGAAGCGTACTTGTGGTTTTTAACAGCCACTAAAGCCAAATCCTCCTCCGTTGTTCCGAATTTTGCCATGTGAGCCGTTGCATATAGGGCGTAATAAGCGGGGAAAGTAACGCCGAAATTGTGAAACTCCCACAAGTAGTAGCCAGCCCTTCCAATCCATTCCATCATGGTTGGCGTGTCAATCTCCCTCATCTTTTCAACCCCCAAAGCTAGGGCAATTTCCGCTTGTCCACTTGCCACAGCCCAGTAAGCCGTTGTAAAGGCGGCGCTTCCACTAGCGCAGGCAGCTTCGCAGCGCACAAGTCCAGCGCCCGTTAAACCACAATATTCAGCTGAAACCACGGCGGGAAGAAGTTCCTCGTACCATGCTCCTGCTCCAGTGGAGCCTACGGCTACAAACTCTATGTCCTTCGGTGTTATTCCAGCGTCTTCGACTGATGGTTTAAAGGCTTCGAATGCCAACTCTGCCACGTTCACGTCGTTTCTAACGCCGAATTTTGAGCTTCCAACACCTATGACTGCAACTTTTCTCATCGCATCACTTCCATTCAACAGTTAGGAACTAGAAAGAAAGAAGGGTGTGTCAGAGGTTTACTTCCCCTTAAATTCGGGTTTTCGTCTTGACATGAAAGCCTCTACGCCTTCTTTCAAATCTTCGGTGGAGAATGTTAATGCCATAAGCCCAGACTCTATGCGCAGCCCAGCGTCTAGGGGCACTTGACTTCCAAAGTTTAAGGCGAATTTTGCATATTTTAGAGCTATCGGCGGGCCTTCGCTTAGTTTTTTGGCGAGTTCCCGAACCTCATCCCTAAGTTTTTCGTAATGCACAACCTTGTGGACCAGGCCTATCTTAAGCGCTTCTTCAGCTTTAAGGCGTGTTCCCAGCATAACCATCTCTTTGGCCTTTGCCAAACCAACAATCCTAACAAGCCTCTGGGTTCCACCCCATCCTGGTATGAGGCCCAAGTTTATTTCGGGGCTGCCAAGTTCTGCGTGTTCTGCAGCTATTCTGAAGTCGCATGCCAACGCAAGTTCTAGGCCTCCTCCCAAGGCGAAGCCGTTTATGGCGGCTATGACGGGCTTTGACATTTCCTCTATCTTGCTGAAAACCTTCTGCCCAAGCCTAGAGAATTCCTCAGCTTTGACTGGTGTAGCCTTTGGAAACATGGTTACGTCGGCGCCGGCGCTGAAGGCTCTATCTCCTTCACCTGTTATCACCACACACCTTACAGAGGGGTCTTTCTCAGCGGTGTCCAAGGCGTCTGCAAGCTCTTCCATTAACACGTCGTTAAATGCGTTGAGCCTATGAGGACGGTTGAGGATCAGCCACAGAATACTGTCCTCTCTTTCCACTTTCAAGGTTTCATACGCTTTACTCATAATATTTTCACCGAACCATGTTTTTGGTCAAACCCTATATTACTCTTTGGAGACTTTCAGAACTTTCTTAGGAGATACTTGAGCACCGTTAACTTCTGGATCTCGCTTGTTCCCTCATATATTTCGGTTATTTTTGCATCTCTGTGGTATCTTTCAACGCGGTACTCGCCCAAATAGCCGTATCCGCCAAGTGTTTGAATGGCGAAGTCTGTGGCTTCCATTGCCACACGGCTTGCAAACTGTTTAGCCATAGCCGTTGCCATAGGATCCATCTTTCCAACGTCTATTAGCCAAGCAGCCTTGTAGGTCAAAAGCCTCGCCGCCTCTATTTTTGTGGCTAGTTCAGCCAAAGTGCAGCCTATGGCTTCATGCTGTATTATGGGCTGTCCAAAGGCTTCCCGCTGTTTTGCGTATTTGAAGGCTATTTCCCATGCGCCTTGAGCCATGCCGACGGCTTGGGCCGCCACGCCAACCCTTGTTTTGTCGAAGAACTCCATGGAATGGTAGAAGCCTCTGTTAAGCTCGCCTACAATATGCCAGTCTGTGACTTTAACGTTGTCAAATCGCACTTCACCGGTTACAGAGCACCTTATACCCATTTTGTTGTGAAGCTTTGTTGTTTCAAGCCCAGGTGTGCCCTTGTCAACCACAAACAACGTTTCGCCCCTATAGGTGGGTCTAACTTTCGTGTCTGTCTGCGTTAAAACAATTATGAAGTCGGCTATTGTGGCGTTTGTTATGAACGTTTTTGTTCCGTTTATCCACCATTCATTCCCATATTTTGTGGCTGTTGTCTCCATGCGGGTTATGTCGCTTCCACTCACGTTTGGTTCCGTGAAGGCGGCTGCAGAAATATAGTCGCCTTTGCAAATTGGAGGTAAATACTTCTCCTTCTGTTCTTTACTGCCATAAGCGAGGATAAGTTCGCTGCCAAAGTTTCCACTTGAAATTGCCACACCAAGAGACGAGTCTGCCCTACACATTTCCTCTATTACAAGGCATGTTTCGAGAAGCCCGTAACCTTGCCCACCATACTCCTGAGGGAAGAACATGCTTGTAAATCCAAGCTTTGCAGCCTTTCGGTAAAGTTCTAATGGAAATTCTTCTTTGCGGTCCAGTTCCAAGGCGAGTTCGGGTTTAAACTCTTTTTCGCAGAACTCTCTGACAGCGTTTTTAATTCCCACCTGTTCTTCGGTTAGTTCAAACTTCATTTAGTAGAACCCCCTTCCACTCTTTTTTCCAAGCCAACCCTTGCTGACGTACTCCTCCAACAACGGGCATGGCCTATACATCTCCATATTGTATTTGGCGTGAAGCTCCTTCAACTTTTTGACGATCACGTCTATGCCTGTTCTGTCCGCGTATTCGCATGGGCCAGATGGCCAGTATGTGCCAAGCTTCATTCCAGTGTCTATGTCCACCGGGGCTGCTGCGTCTTCATGTATTAACCATGCAGCCTCGTTCACGGCTACAGCCCAAGACCTTTCTACGTCGTATTCTTCCATAAGGTTGAAGGGGATTCTTGGACGCCCCTTAGTCCAGTCGTAGAAGCCCATCCCCGTTTTTTGTCCAAGTTTTCCCGCCTTGACCAGCGGTTCTATTACTTCTGCACATGGTTTGAAACGTTCGCCGTAAGCCTCGTAAAGAATTTTTCCAACCTCGTAGGCAATATCCAACCCCACGAAGTCTGCTAGCTCAAACCAGCCCATGGGAAAGCCTCCGCCATATTTAACTGAGGCGTCTATCCCCTCTTTTGACGCTTCCCCGCGATGGTAAGCCCAGAAAGCTTCGTTGAAAACCGCGCCTAGAACACGGTTCACTATGAAGCCCCGCACATCCTTCTTTACGACCACAGGGGTTTTTCCAAGCTTTTTGGCCAATTCCACAAGAGTGTCTACTGTTTCTTGACTAGTTTTTTCGCCTTTGATCACCTCCACCAGCGCCATTAACTGCGGTGGATTGAAAAAGTGCATTCCAGCCACTTTGTCGGGTCTGTTTGTGGCGTTTCCCATTTCGGTTATGCTTAATGTTGAAGTGTTAGATGCTAGTATCGCGTGGGGCGGTGCTATGCTGTCGAGTTTGGCGAAAACCTTCTTTTTAAGTTCAAGGTTTTCGGGGACAGCTTCAATGGCTATGTCTATGTCCTTGGCGGCTTCCTCATAGCTTGTTGTTGTTTTTATCCTTGCAAGCGCAGCGTCTGCATCTTCTTGCCTTATGCGCCTCTTCTCCACAAACTTGCCAAGGCTCCACTTGATTTTCTCCATAGCTTTTTGGAGAAGCTCGTCGCTGATGTCCACCATGGTTACCTCAAAACCGCTTGTCGCCAAAAGCTGTGTTATGCCATGTCCCATGGCTCCAGAACCAATGACAGTTGCCTTTTTCAATTTCTCTGTCAAACAACATTCCTCCAGAATCAGACTTATGGCTATTCAAAATGTATAAAACTTTTCAGTGAAAACGTAAAATTGAAGCTCCCGCTTAAAAATAGGGAGAAAGAATTATGACTGCTTTTGTAGGAAATTCACTATCGTCAGCTTTTGGATTTCGCTTGTTCCCTCATATATTTCGGTTATTTTTGCACATCGGTGGAAACGTTCCACATGGTAGTCAGCCAAGTACCCGTATCCGCCGAAAATCTGTATAGCCTCGTCGGTCACCTCCATGGCAACGCGACTTGCATAGGCCTTCGCCATTGAGGTAGCGGCGGGGCTAGGCTTTTCATGGTCATATATCCAAGCTGCTTTATATGTTAGTAGGCGGGCGGCTTCAATTTTCATCGCCATTTCAGCCAGTTTGAAGGATATTCCCTGAAAGTTGATTATGGGTTGTCCGAACTGTTTTCGGGTTTTGGCGTAAGCCAGCGCCTTTTCGAAGGCTCCTTGGGCTATGCCGACGGCTTGAGCTGCAACGGTTATTCGTGTTCCGTCAAAAAGCTCGAGAGCGTAATAGAAGCCCTTGTTAAGCTCGCCGACAAGGTTCTCTTCTGGAACATGGAGGTCGCTCAGCGCTAGGGAACCCGTAACACATGGTCTTATTCCCATCTTGCCCTGAAGCTTCGTTGCCTCTAACCCCGGCATGCCTTTCTCCGCAAGGAAGAGACTTTGCCCTCGATGAGGCGGCGTAGCATTTGGGTCTGTTTGACACAAAATTATGAAAGTGTCGGCTATTGGAGCGTTTGTTATAAACTGTTTAGAGCCGTTTATGACCCACTCGTTTCCAACCTTCACAGCTGTTGTGTCAAGTTTTGTTATGTCGCTTCCATGCTCGGGTTCCGTGAAAGCCGCCGCAGCGATTTTTTCACCCTTCGCCAATGGCGGGATATACTTTTCTCTCTGTTTTTCACTGCCGTGCTTAAGTAGGACATCTGGAACCATCAAGTTTCCAAGGGAAACAGCTACCCCTAGCCCGGGATCAACGCGACAGAACTCCTCGACTACGAGGCATTCCTCTAGAACACCGTAACCTTGCCCGCCATATTCTTCGGGTATACGCATGCTCGTGAAGCCTAGTTTCGCGGCTTTTCTGTAGAGTTCAAAGGGGAACTCCTCTTTACGGTCATATTCCAAGGCAAGTTCTGGCGTGAACTCTTTTTCCGCAAACTCACGGGCAGCCCGTTTTATCTCCATCTGCTCCTCTGTCAACTTGAACTGCATAAAACCCACCAAGATAGTTATGAGGATTTTTGAGCTTTTAACTCGTTAATCTTGTTTTTCAGGACAGGCACGATTTTGAAGAGATCCTCCACCACACCGTAGTCTGAGAAGCTAAATATTGGAGCCTTCGGGTCTTTGTTCACTGCTATTATTAGATCTGAGTTTTTCATTCCAAGAACATGTTGGAACGCTCCGCTTATTCCCAGCGCCAAGTAAAGTTTTGGTTTAACGGTTTTGCCGGAAGTGCCCACTTGCCTGTCGCTTGGAAGCCAACCCTTATCCACGATGGGACGGGAGCACGCCAAAACTCCGCCAAGAGACTTTGCCAGTTCCTCCACCATCGGTATGTTGCTTTGGTCCTTTATGCCTCTTCCGATGCCAACTAGAACATCGGCGGCTGTTATGTCCACGCCTCCGGGCGGCGGCAAAACATATTCCAAGAAACGCTTGCTTGTTATTTCCTCGGTTAGTGGCGATGGAATTTCCTCTATTTGACCGTTTATTGGGACTGAGGGTTTTTGGGCTTGGAAGGCGGCTTGGCGCACAGTAACCATGTAGCTTTCAGACTTGCGGAGAACAGCCTTCGCATTCACCTTTCCACCATACATCTGCCTCGTGACAGTGAACGCTTCGCCCTCAAAGCCAAAGTCTATGCAGTCGGTTGCCAACGGAACGTTTAAGGCAGCTGCCAATCTTGGAGCAAGCTCAACACCGTAGGAAGTGTGTCCAATAATCGTTAGAACGGGTTTACGCTGTGTGATTAAGTGCGAAAGGACTTTCTGATATGCTTCAGAGTTAAAGTTTTCAAGCTTACCGTCCTCTACAAGTAAAACCTTTGGCGAATACTCTGCCAATGTTTTTGCAAGTTCTCTAACGTTTTTGCCCAACAGAACCGTTGTTAAACCGGCGTTTGTTTTTTCGGCTATTTCTCTTGCCTTGGTTAACATTTCAAAGGTTATGTCCCTCAACTGTCCTTGCCTGTGCTCGGCTAGCACAAATATTTCAGCCATGCTATATCAGCCCCTTAGACTTCAAAATCTCCACAATTTTAGATGCTATCTCGTCTGGGCTTCCTGTTAGAAATTCGGCTTGTTTCTCAACGGGTGGAACGTAAAGTCGCTCTATCGTAAGCCATGAACCCGCCTCGCCAACTTCGTTTTCGCCCAAGCCTATATCCGCAAGTCCCATAACTTTGATCTCTTTCTGCATTGCTTTGCGGATCCCCATGATTGAAACGTAACGAGGCTCGTTAATCCCAGTTTGAATAGTGAAGAGCGCTGGGAGCTTGACTTCTAACCGCTCCTCCAAACCTCCTTCAAGTTCACGGTTGACTATTGCTTTACCGTCGGCAAACTCGATTTTTTTAACCATCGTTGCATGGGGAATCTTGAGAAACTCCGCCAAAACTGGACCTACCACGGCGCTTCCGTCGTCGCCAGCCTGCGCACCAGTTAAAATTATGTCGAAGCGCATGTTTTTAATGGCATTGTAAAGTATTTTAGCTGTAGCATAAGCGTCTGAACCAGCAAACTTCGGATCCGTCAACCGTATAGCCTTGTCTGCGCCTCGTGCCAAACATTTCCGTAACGTGCTGTCAGAATCCTCTGAACCCACTGTTATGGCTGTAACGGTTCCGCCGAACTTTTCCTTGATCCGCACAGCCTCCTCTAGGGCGTAATCATCCCATTCGTTTATGTCGAAGACTAACCCAGATTTTTCTATGCCCTTACCAGTTGCATCTATCTTTAGTTCCGCTTCAGCTGTTTCTGGAACATGCTTAACACAAACAATAATGTCCAAACTGCTCCCCCACTTTGGAGAAACTGTTTCACACTTTATTTTCATATAATTTTTGCTGTGAAACAAGCCTTTCAAACGTCAGTTTAACTGAGAAAAACAAATCCAAAAAGAAACTATCGACTCGACGAGACTTATTTATGTTCGAGTTGCTTTTCCAGAACCTCCTCAGCTTTTTTAACGGCTTCCAGCAGTTTTTCTTTTAAGGGTCCTCCACCTTGAGCAAAGTTTTTTCTCCCTCCGCCCCCACCACCCATTATTTTCGAGGCTTCTTTGGCTATTTCGCTGGCGTCTACGCCTTTTTCAACAGCCTTTTGTCCAGCCATAACCATTATTCTTGCAGTGTTCTCGTCTGCTCCATAGAAAATGGTGACTATTAAGTCATCTTTTTTTATTAACTCGTTTGCCGTTTGCACCATGCGGTTAACTTCAACGTCCTCTCCGAAATCTCGTAAAATAAGCTTAACACCACCAACTTCACGAAT
>Ga0209394_1000256_pt1 | contig 47913 bp, 53 predicted proteins | sample JNZ201metaG_FD_184122 | JGI IMG/M metagenome (GOLD analysis project Ga0209394, IMG submission 184122) | Hot spring microbial communities from Jinze hot spring, China to study Microbial Dark Matter (Phase II) - JNZ 20120812A (SPAdes) (version 3) ...
CGTTCCCTATAGAAATCAACTCGCAATTTAATCGAGTATCCAATTTGATTGCTTCCTCAATAGGGGAAACTTAAGCTTTATCAATTTTAAGTCTAATTATTAGCAGATTTAACCAGTTTTCAGGTGTTGATTTGAAGAGCAATTAAGATTTTTGTCTAAAGGCGAGTGCAGCCTTCCTATATGGTCCTCTTTTTCTAAGCCTGGCCCTGCGTCTCGCTTCAACCTTCTTATGTAGCTTATCTTCATGCTCCTCGAAGCTCATTGTCTTAACAGGAAGCTTAAGAATAAAAATGTTAAGAAGAAAAATGCACTTATTTCCAAAATTAAAAAATGGTGGAAAAATGCAGTCTTATTCTGCTTGATATTTTATAGGTAAGGTGTTCTTGAACTACTTATTATTCCACTACCGCTCCATAACAATTTTCCTTCTTTCACGGTTGTACCAGTATATCGCCACCATACGGTGTCAGTGGAGTTATAGCCCACATTAACCCCCCTGTACTCAGTCCCACCTATGCCAAATATGTAGTTCCCGATCCAAGTGATATGTGATACGTTTCCTAGGGTAGCATATCCTGGAAGATAACGCCATTTACTCCCATCGTAATAAGCCATATTCGTATTAGTTACGAGCCAATCTATTCCATTAATGGGCTGATTGCTTTCAACACCGAATTGAAAGTGCTTAATATTAAAACCACCATAAGATCGGTTTCCTACTAGAAAAGCAACATCATTAGTTGAGTGGGACCATTGATATATTACAGGAACGTCATTATCGTAATCGGACCATGACCGATATACGTAGAGTCTGTAAAGTACAGTGCCAGATCCAATATCCATTCTTGTAATGAACAGTATAGAATTTCCGGTACCGATATTTGGGAACTCCTTGTATTGTACTCGACTTGCACCATACCATGCTTGAGGGGCCCAAGTAACACTATTGTCTCTAAGCAATGCTGCACCACTCTGATATATCAATCCGCTTGGTGTCGTTCCACTAGCAGCACCAGCCACACTGAGAACTGGGCCTAGCCACCTACCAGATGGAAAAGAGCTAGCTGGTGCTGAATAAGTAAAAGAGAATATAACTCGGCTGGCTGTCGTCACAGTAGACATAAAGTATCCTCCTACATAAGGTTGTGTGCTAAAGTTGTTTGTATTGGTATTGGAATTAAGCTCAGAATTAAAAGACTTATCAAGAGAAATATTTTATCAGATTTTTTAAGCATGTTGCGCCTATCTTTAATCATGGAAACACCCCCTCCATTGAAGTATCGTTAATCATAGCGATACCTTCTTCAGGTTCTGTGTAAATACCTACTGCACCCAAGTCGAAAATCGTCAGCGGAAAGCCTTTGGGAACGTTAACTATCATTGTAACCTCTATCGTCTGATTATGCTTTATACTTATAGAACCTGAAGGCTCATACCTCACATACCGGTTTATGAGTACTTCCTCTCTATTGGGCAATACCTTAATTATGCTCAATCCTGGGCCCATCGGGTCTAAAACAACTTTAATTTCGTTGAATTCTTCATCATAAGATACGTAGTGTAATAGTAGCGGTATTCTCGTTTCTTTACCCTTCTTACCGCTTATCACAGGCCTGCCTTTAGCAGAAGAGATGTTTGCCAGCTTAATCTCCAAATAACCCTTAACACCATATTTACGAGCAATCTCAGGATTACGTATTTCAAGAGATGTAAGAAAAGGTATGTAAATAATTGTTGGGGATGTGCTTTCCCCGGCTTCTCCAGGGGCAGTATAGGCTTCGCTTAATCGCGAGTTCTCAAGGCCTCTCAGAGTAGAAGAGGCTATTAAAGAGACAATAACGATGCCTAACATAATGGAAAGTACTAATGCCAATCTTGACGGTAATGCCGTATTTACTTTTTTCTGCAGGAATTTCTTAAATAGATGCAGACTTAGATAACATTTATTCTTGATATTTATTTTTCCCAATGTTTTCACCGAACGTTATGGTACTAGGCTCTATATATATCGGTGTTCTAATTGCTCGACATTTTTCCAAAAGATTTTGAAATGATTTTAAAAGATAAGTTTATAAATTATTTGTTACTGATAAAAAACAGTTTTTGGTAATTGCTTTTGCAAGCTTAGTTTTTGCGGCAGACGTAATTTTTAAAACTGATTAAAGATTAATCGTCCAGAAACAGTATTGAGAATAAAAAGATTAAGCAGTAACATAGTCCTTAAGAAGCTGGAAGATGAAATCCGGTTTGATGATAAGGATTTCCCAGTTCTCTCAAGTAAGACTCCCTTTGAATTACTTATAGCAACCATTCTATCGCAAAACACTAGCGATAAGAATACTGCAAAATCATTGAAAAAGCTCAGGGAGAGGATTGGAATAACTCCGGAGAAGATTTTAAGGGCTGATTTGAAAGTTTTGAAGTCTGCTATAAGGTCCTCTGGCCTTTACAATGTTAAGGCTACTGTAATTAAAAAACTCGCTAAGATCGTAATTGAGAAATATGGTGGCAGGCTTGAGCAGATTTTTGAGAAGCCCCTTGAAGAGGCGAGGAGCGAATTAATGAGCCTCCCAGGAGTCGGCCCTAAGACAGCTGATGTAATGCTTTTATTTGCAGGAGGAAAACCTACTTTCCCCATAGATACTCATGTTTCCAGAGTTTCTCGGAGGCTTGGAATAGTGGATGAAAAAGACGATTATGAAGAGGCTCGTGTAAAGCTTATGAAATTTTTCCCGCCGAAATACTATTTGAAAGCTCATCTCTTACTGATAGAACATGGTAGGAGGACGTGTAAGGCTAAGAATCCTCTTTGCAGAAATTGCGTTTTATTAAAGTATTGCTCTTTCGGACAACTTTTATCAAAAAAGCTTTGATGCCTACCTCTTCCTACAATTGCTACAGTCTGGGAATACGTAGAGGTATATCTTGTGCCATGATAGTGTTTCAACCTTTTGAGGAACCCAGTCTTTAAACGTGAACTCGTGGCTAACTATTCTCGCCCCAGGCTTAAGTTCGGCTTCAAGCTTCGGTTTTATTTTTTCGTTTGCAGACGTTGTTAAGAATAGGGTTACTACTGTTGCTTCAGACAAGTCTGCATTCAACAAGTCTTCATTGTAAACAATTATCCTACTTGACAAGCCTTCCCTCTCTATTTTTCTGATTAGATCCTCGTAAAGATCCTTCCTTATCTCGTATCCGACTGCTTTCCTCGCGCCGAATTTCTTAATAGCTGTAATAAGAAGCCTACCATCTCCACATCCTAAATCGTAAACAACGTCGTCAGGCGTAACTTTAGCGATTTCAAGCATTTTCTCAACAACTTCAGGTGGCGATGGTACGTATGGCACTGTTATCGACAATGCGTTAATTTAAGCATTTTGAGAGAGAAATAAACTTATCGCTTGTTAAGTTTCCAACATAACATTCTCAAAGATTTTGAGAATTGTTCTAGCATTTTCGATCATGTAATGGTCATTGTTTAAGAAAACGTATATTCTCTTTGGTTTAGCCTCAATCACTCTCTTTACAATCTCATTAAGCTCATTAATGGTGTAATTGTGAGAATACCATGATGACCTACCGTGCATCCTCAAGTAGACTATCCCCGTCGTGTTGAAAACATGCCTTGGTAAGTCCGGGGCGTCCACAGAGACTACTGTAATACCTCTTTCACTAGCCCATTCTTCCCATTCTCCTGAGAACCATTTTAAGTTTCTCCACTCCATTGCAGCTTTTTCAACAATCCCAACTTCCTTAAAGAATCGCTCTATGTTCCTAATCGTGTTATGACTCGGTTCCATGAAAGGCGGAAGTTGAAATAAGTAGAAATCTATGCTTTCCTCAAGAGGTTTAAACAAATCAATGAACTTGTTAAACGTCTTAACTGCTTTACTGCCCATCCTGTACACGTGTGTAACTATCCTGGAGACTTTAACCGCCCACCTGAATCCTCTCGGTGTTTTCTTGGCCCAAGAACAAACTTGATTCCTAAAGGGAAACCTGTAGAAACTAGCGTTAAGCTCAACACTGTTCAAACCGGAGTTCTTGACATACCAGTCGAAGCCATTAGGATTCCAATCATAACTCCAGCCTGAAGTACCTACGAATATCTTTTGCTTCGAGCTCATAACTAGGGAAGACTATTCCTCCTTGTCAAATATCTTCATGGCTTCCGGTATTTTATCTATCAAGTCTGATGCGGTTATGTGAAAGCCTTTTTCCCCGACAGCCTTTAAGCCAGCGTCTCCGTGAACATACGCCGCAGCCGCCGCTGAGCTAAAGCCATCATTACCCCATGCTAGGAAGGCAGCTATTATGCCAGATAACACATCCCCAGTGCCTCCGACGGCGAGTCCTGGTGTAGCGTGTTTATTCACCTTAAGCCTCGTACCGTCTGTAACGATTGTTTCAAAGCCTTTTAGAAGTATTGTGAAATCGTATTTCTTGGAGAGCTCTATTAATATCGGAATGTTTTCAAACCATTTCTCCTTAAGCTCCTTGTCAAAAACGTGTTTGAATTCCCCCCGGTGAGGAGTGGCGACAACCCCCTTAAGCAAGTTTGGAAAAGATTTTAGCGATTTAAAACCGTCCGCGTCGACAACTATGGGTAATGATTTGCTCTTAGCTTCTTCAATTAGAATTTTAACAGTTTCAATAGTTTCTTCGTGAAGACCTATACCAGGACCGATTACTAATGAATCAACTTTCTCCATGAGTTTTGAAAGTACATCCAATGCTTTATTATTGAGATGTTTACCTGGAAGCTCATATACGACGAGGTCTGGCGTAATTGCTCTAATCGAACTAGCTACGGATTCTGGCGCGGCTACGATAGATAGCCCCACCCCAACTCTGAGTGCTGATAATGCTGCTAAGGCCGGTGCACCAGAAAAGGTTTCACTACCTCCAACTACTAGAACGTAACCGTAATCTCCCTTATGTGAAAACTTTTTCCTACTCTTAATAACCCTCCTAACATCCCCCGGGCCGGTGTACAATTCGGCTTCAAGAGGAATACCTATATCAGCCACTACGACTTCGCCGGCATGTTTATACTTACTTAGAAAATCCTTGGTCTTATGGAATGTTATTGTATACGATGCTTTAACGACCAGGTCTTCTTCACTACTTTCCGGGCCTAAGCCGGTTGGGATATCGACTGCAAAAATGATCTTATTGGAAGAATTCAACTCCCTCACGATTGAAGCGAATGGTTCTTTCAAAGTCCCCTTAAAGCCAGTTCCAAGCATCGAGTCAACTACATAGTCACATTTCTCAAGTATCTCTCTGATAATACCCGTTTCCGACGAGTCGTTAATCACAATCTTTTCTACTTCTTCCATGTGTAGAAGGAGGTTCCAATTTGTCCTAGCCTCCATACTCCTAATATCCTGAGGCCTGCCTACCAGAACAACTATAACGTGAGCACCCATATTCCTCAAATGCCTAGCGACTACGAAACCATCTCCACCATTATTACCAGTACCACATATAATTAGAAAGGATTTTCCTTTAACATCAACCTTTGAGGATATGAATCTTGCCGTTGCAGAACCAGCATTCTCCATCATGCATATTCTTGGAAAACCGAGTGCTTCAGCATTTTCCTCTATGGCAGCCATATCAGCACTCGTCACGACTTCTGGAAGAAACGGTATTACGGTATCAAGCCACCTCCTCATCGTAATATTCACTTTAGAAGGCGTTTTTAAGAGTTTTAAATCTTTGACGATTAGTAATGAAATCACATATTGGGATGGGGAAGCCTGCTTAGGAGTCTGAGGAAAATCATCTCTGATAGAGAGGTTAGTGAAACAGTCCTGAACAGAATTAAGAGCTTTGAAGAAACGGGAAGAGATAGAGATAAGACTTTCAGCGAGCTCTGCTTCTGCATACTTACTGCTAATTATTCCGCTGAAGGGGGATTAAGGATACAAAGAGAGTGTGAAGAAGATTTCTTCAATCTTGATGAGTTTAGCCTTGCTGAAAAGCTTAGAAGACTCGGACACAGGTATCCTAAGAGCAGAGCTAGATATATAGTTGAAGCAAGAAAAATCTATAACGAGGTATGGAAGACAGTTAAGAGCGATAAGGATCCGTTGGAAATCAGGAAATGGCTTGTAAAAAACGTCCTAGGATTAGGGTTTAAAGAAGCCAGTCATTTCCTTAGGAACATAGGCTTCAAGAACCTTGCAATAATAGATAGGCATGTTTTAAGAATTCTGCATGAGCATGGATTAATAAAACACATCCCTACTGTTCTTTCAGAAATCAAGTATTTAGAAATAGAGAAAATTCTCTCTAGAGTAGCTGAAGAATTAAATATCTCTTTGGCGGAGCTGGACCTTTACCTCTGGTATATGGATACTGGGAAAATACTGAAATAGAATCGGAATTACGCTAATTCAACCAAGTATTCTCTTCCACGTTTTATTTTCCTAATTAATCCCTTCTTCTGAAGCTCGTTCAAAACCATTGAGGTCTTTGCCTTTGAAAAGCCTGTTGCTTCCTTTATCTGTTTTTGTAACAATCTACCCCCAGAGTTCTTGAGTATTCTAAGTACTAGTTCTTCATCTGAAATCATGTATTCGTCTGAGGGCAAGGACGGTTTCTTCCTACGACGGTATAGAATCAATGAAGCTGAGACTAAGGTTATTACCATGAGAACTGCTATAATGATCAATAATCGATAGGTCTCTGAACCTTCAGTGCTCTCTGCTTCTTCGTAGACTGAGAATATAATGTGTTGCGGAAGATTGTTAATCTTATACTTAGAATTGGATGGTAATCGTAAAGAAACGCTCCAGGATCCAACAAGATTTGGAGTATAATCGTCTGAAAAATAACCATCACTACCTACAGTAACCATTCTAACGATTTCCAAGCCTTCGGGGTTTTTGTAAACTATATGAATGATTAAATTGGATACTGGTGGACTAATCTTACCGTAAGCCCTTAGAGAAAGACCTTTTTCAACACGAGTATTGTTTAATAAGAATTCTTCAACAGTTAAAACCCTGTTTTGGAACACCAATCGGGGCTCACAATCAGAGAAGTCAAGTTTTCCAAACCATGTTACTTTCGAAGACTCTTCCTTTGAAGGATGGGGACTTACCATTTCTAGAAAGTAGTTTTCAGCCAACTCTGAGTAATCTATTTCAAGCACTTCATCCGAAAAGAGATAGAACCCTCCTTCGAAAACATCTCCGACTTCAATCTTATCAAGCGTTTTAAGACTGAAGCCAACCCAAGTAAACCTGTACTCTATGATTCCAAGTTGTTTAATTATCCCACCTCCAAAGTCTATTTCAAGATTAAAATCCTTAGGCAACATTGGTCTCCCAGTTATTAATGATGCCCTATTAACTATGTTTTCTATAGTAGATTTGAAGCTGGATAGCATGCTCTCCCTGTCAGCGTTTTTCATAAATTCCTCAAAATCCTTCTTATCCTCTTCTGAAAGCAAAGGTGTCGAGAGTTTGACTATCCATGTTGCTGACGAATCTTCATGGAGGATTATCCTATAGGTTGTTTGAAACTCAAATTCACCCCTAATCGAAAGCGGTTCTCGTAAGATAATGATTGTTATTAAAAGAACTACTATCGAAACAAATCTTGAGATAGACTTCTGCAACATTTGATGTAGAGTTTTTCTGGAAAAATATAAAATTTATGAGTTATGGATTACTTTTTACCCGTATTTTTCCCAACGCCTTTATTCTGAACTTGCTCCCTAACTTTCTCTTTCACTTCCTCTCTTATCCTCTCATGTAATTGTTTCATCTCTTTCTGGAATCTATGATTTTCTTCAACAATCTGTTTTGCGAAGTTCTTATTCTCCTCGGAGATGTTTTCCCGCAGTGCCTTTAACGCTTCTTTGCTAGTCTCTTTTAACAAACTCAACCTGGTTCTCACTTCAAGCCTTATCCTATTCATTTCCATTATGAATTCCTCACGTGTAATGTTACCGTTTCTCAACATTTCACGGAGCCTCTCCATCTCTCTATTTCTCTCTTCTATGCAAGCCCTCATCTCGTTTTTGGTCTGGTTCAGTATCCTAAGTCTTTCACGCCAAGTATTGTTGAGCATCATCCTCCTTTGGAGTCTTATTCTCAGTAGGTTTTCCCTATGCGTTTGAGTAATATTCCGTATCAGCACTGACATATTCTTACCAAGGGAAAATGGCATTGTTTCATTGTCTAGAGACATTGTAAAATCTTCGAAGGGGATAGTAATGTTGTCCTCATAATACTCTTCCCATATATAATTCTCCTCGTCGGAGTCAGTATCTCCTGAAGCTCGGATAAAGGATAGTAGCATTAGAGCTGAAATCAATGCAACTGCTATCATAGCCAGTATTTTCAAATCGTTTCTTCCATTATTTTTACAGATGCTCATCGTTTCAGCACACCTAAAAAAATGTGTTTAGCGTTGTTAATAAGCGTTTTAACGATATTTCAGTTTTAAAATGTTCAAAAAAAGGCAACATGCCTTAAAAAAATCTAAAAAAGTTCATTTTTCAAAAACAAGATTTCTTTCTACATCCAGCTCTAAAAATGGGTTAAATCCATAGATGTTCCGAGAGTTAAAAAATGAGGATTCTGACGAGGATTGGTTAGAAGCGCGTCATCATTATAGTTGGGTTGGAAATTAAAAAGAAGCTCCTGTTTTTAGAGAACTATTGAAAGACTGTAGATTACTGCGGTTGCCCACTTAAAGCTTTATGAAGTTCTAAGAGATTTCTAACTCGTTTCTTAACATTAGGATGAGTGCTCAATGCTTCTACAAGTCTTTCGGATGCAGTAATATCCCTGGAGGCGAATTCTTCAAGGGAACGAATGTCATACGTTCTCCCAAGCTCTGCTTTAGTACTTGCTTCAGGGTCTACTATGAGAAGCGTCTTGAAGGAAGCGTATCCCGCTAATGATGTTTTAACCCTTTCACGCGTCCTAGCATTAGCATCAGATATTTTCACGAGAGCACTCGCAAGGCTTAACGGGCCTCCATCAGACACTGTGGAACCATGGTAATCTGCATAATACTCCCTACTCCTGCTAAAACTCAAGATAAGGAGGGTTAGTATATAGTATAGTGCCATACCAAGCATACCCACAAGCAGGAGAAGCCCGCCATTACCCCTCTCCCTACTTGAACGGGAAGAAAAGACACCAGAGTAATAGAGAGAGTATGCTATCCAGTAGACTATTGCAGGAAGGACAGAGAGAAACATCATTATTTGAACATCCTTATGTTTGAGATGTCCCAACTCATGTCCTATGACTGCTTCAACCTCAGCCTCGTTTAAATTATCTAGTAAGCCTCTTGTCACCGCCACTCTTGAACCCGTTAGAGGACTCCCATACGCGAAAGCATTGGGCAAAGGAATATCTGAAATCATTATTTTGGGAGCTTTTTTAAACCCGCTTCTCTCAGAAAGCTTTTCTACACTCTGCTCAAGCCATGGTAGTTCTCCCTCGTTTAAAGGCCTTACACGGTATATGTAATCTATTAGATATGGGCCAATAAGCCATTGAACAAGGTTCCACAGTATTATTATGGGCAACATTAAAAACAGCGAAACCCCCATGATTGAAAGTATGACTGCTAAGAAACCGGTAGTAACTGTAATAACCAGCATCATCGTGACAATCATGTTAAGCCTCAATTTCCATAGATTCATTAAAGCTCACCTCCTTCTTAGTTATTAGAATACCTTGATATAAAGTTTAAGCCCCAAAATTAATGTAGCATCGTAGTCCTCCCATAAAAAGCTTAGCAAACTTAATTAACCTGAGTGGGATTTTCGTGACATGCCGATTTGCCCAATAGACACAGGCAGGTACGGTTCCATCGAGATGAGGAGAATTTTCGAAGAGGAGAACAGGCTTCAGAAAATGCTTGATGTAGAGGCGGCTTTAGCAGAAGCCTTAGCCGAAGTAGGAGAGATACCGCAAGAAGCCGCTTTAATGATAAGAAGCAAAGCGGTTTCCAGTATAGTTACTGTTGACAGAGTAAAAGAGAGGGAGAAAATAACTAAGCATGACATAGCGGCTATGGTGGAAGTGCTTTCCGAAGAATGTGGAGAATATGGAGAATATGTCCACTGGGGTGCGACTAGCAATGATATAACAGATACAGCATTGGTACTACAACTGAAAGAGGCTTTTAGCATAATCGGTAATAGATTGACTTCCCTCATAGAAACCCTATGTAGCATGGCTGAGAAATACAGGGATTTTGTAATGCCAGGTAGAACTCACGGTCAACATGCCATTCCTATAACGCTTGGATTCAAATTCGCTGTTTACGCTGCTGAGCTTGCTAGAAACTATGAGAGAATGATGCAGCTCTCAAAAAGAGTATTGAGGGGAAAGATCGGCGGGGCGGTTGGTACTATGGCGGCCTTCGGAGAAAAAGCCCTCTTGATAGAGGAGAAGACTATGAGTAGGCTTGGCCTTGAACCGGTTGAGATAGCGACACAGGTAATTTGCAGAGACAGGTTCGCTGAATTAATGCTTTGGGCAGCGTTATTAGGTTCAAGCTTAGATAGGATAGCTGTTGAAATAAGGAATCTGCAAAGAACAGAGATAATGGAGGCTGCCGAAGGCTTTGGCGAGCAACAACGTGGAAGTAGCACGATGCCTCAGAAACAGAACCCTGTCGATAGTGAGAAGGTATCCGGACTCGCTAAATTACTGAGGGGTATGGTAATACCTGCTCTAGAAAACATTCCATTATGGCATGAAAGAGACCTTTCCAATTCCAGTAATGAGAGATTTACAATACCATTGTGTATGATACTACTCGATGAAATGCTGATTACTATGGAGAACGTGTTGAAGAACCTAAGGGTTTATCCTGAAAATATGTTGAAGAACTTAGAATTAACAAGGGGCAGGATAATGAGTGAAGCAGTAATGATGAAACTAGCTAGGAGGGGCATGGGGAGGAGGAAGGCTTACGATACTATTAGAAAACTATCTAGGAAGGCTATTGCCGAGAATAAGAGCCTCCTAGAAGTATTGGAAAGTGATCCTGAAGTCACTAAGTATATCGATCGTGGAGAATTGATAGAAACCATGAATCCAAAGAATTATTTGGGGAAATACAGAGAATTGATAGATAGAGCGGTTTCCTACGCCATGTCTGTAATAAATTTAAAGAGTACGCCTTAACTCAGCATAAGGTCTTTACGGAGATGTTCCAGAACATGAATAGTTTAGTAGATTTAATTAGAGAGAAGGCATTGAAGTATTACAATTCAGATCCTGGACATGATTGGTCTCATGCTGAAAGAGTCTATAAAATGTGTATGAAGATTATGAATGAGGAGGGCGGTGATCCCGAGGTACTTACTGCAGCAGCCCTTCTTCACGACGTTGGTATTTCATACGAGTTTGAGGAAGGCATCGACCATTCTGAGAAAAGCGCTGAGATTGCAGGTAAAATCCTTTATGAAATAGGTTTCCCAAGAGATAAGATAGTAAAAGTCCAAGAAGCAATTAGACAACACAGGTTCAAGAGTGGAATCAAAGCAACCACCTTAGAGGCGAAAATACTCCAAGATGCCGACCGCCTGGATGCAATCGGTGCCATAGGCATTGCAAGAACGTTCTCCCACGGAGGTAATAGGAAAATCCCCATTTATTCTAAAGATGAGAACGTTGCTTCAACTCTCAAACATTTTTACGATAAGCTTCTTAAAATAAGGTATTTATTAAACACTAGGATGGCTAAAGCAATTGCAAAAGAAAGACACGAATTCATGGAGGCTTTCTTATCAAGGCTATTGAAAGAAATCGAGGGAGAAGCTTAATCCTAATACAATATTTAAGTAGTCTCGGTTTGAGTCTCTAAGTAAAATTGGTAATGCAGATAGTTTTCATAGGTCCAGCTGGATCGGGAAAGACAACTCTAGTTAGCGAATATGGTAAGTGGCTAGGCTCAAGCGGTCAGAAAATTTCTTTTGTAAATCTTGATCCTGGAGCTGAAGAAGTACCCTATTCTCCATCATTCGATATTAGAGAATTCTTTACAGTTGAGGAGATAATGAAGAGGGAAAAGCTAGGGCCAAATGGAGCTATGATAAGGGCCATGGACATGTTGGCTGAAAAGAGTCGTGAATTAACTTCTAGAATAGAACTTTCCCAAGCAGATTATAGGCTTATTGATACTCCCGGCCAAAGCGAGTTGTTCGTATTCAGAAATACGGGGCCGGAGATTGTAAATAGCCTTTCTGGAATTGGTAGGACGATAATAGTATTTTTAATAGACGGTCAGCTAATATGTCACCCAAGCGATCTTATAGCTATGTTTTCATTAGCAGCAGCGTGCAGGTTGAGATTAAACGTTCCACTTGTCCACGTAGTTACCAAAGCTGATGCATTGGGAAGAAGCGATCTGGAACTCTTAATGCAGAATCCGGATTATTTAGAAAAAAGGATTGTTGAAGAAGAGGGTGGACTCTTACAGGAATACATGTTAGAATATTCTAGAATCATACATCCTATGCTTAGGAGACAAAGAACTGTTTTTGTTTCAGCCATTACTAAAACAGGATTTGAAGCATTGGAATCGATCATACACGATGCTATGTGTGAGTGTGGAGATCTTCGTTAAGCTTACCTCGATATATTTTTAAAAGCTCCTCATAATACTCTCCGGAAGCAATACTATCTTCAATAAGTTTTACTAGAGAATAAACTTCCTCAAAGAACACGATATCATCTGCTGATACTCCTCTCCTCCTCATTCTCCTAACTCTTCCCCTTATACTTACACCAGCTTCCATGAGAGTAAGCGACAAGACTGTGTGCTTTAATTCCTTAAGTTGATTCCTGAAACGGTTTGCAAGCGAAATAAAACTCTGCCCTAGAGTGTCAATATCATCTATATTAACCTCTAAACCATTGTCAATATACTTTCTCATTGAAAAAGTTAGTGGACATAGGGAACTCTGGATTTCCGAAAGCACCCTCTTTAACTCTTCTGTCAAAACTGTTAAAAAATAACAATAAAGCAGCTTAAATATTTTCCCAAAAAAAGATGCGAGAAGTTTATAAAAAAGATTAAGATTCTTAGGAACATGACAAACTTGGTTGAACTGTTGAAAAGGATTCTCGATTATGCTATTGCATCCGGAGCCTCCTATGCCGAAGCTAGATTCCACAACGATTTTGAGAAAAACATTGCTTTAAAAAACGGAGAAGTGGAAGCAGTTGAGGCAAATTATGAAAGAGGAATAGGTATTAGGGTTATCGTTAATGGAGGATTGGGTTTTGCTTCAACTAATCTATTAAAGCCTGAAACGATTACAAGCGTAGTGGATAAAGCCATTAAAATGGCCAGGGCATCTTCATTAAATAAGAAGACAGCTATTAGTTTTTCAGAAGAAGAGGCATATTCTATAGAGTGGAGTGTTTTCGAAAAGAAGAATCTTGAGAATTGGAGTTTAAACGATAAAGTCGATTTCCTTAAGAAATTGGATGATGAGATTTTAAGCCAAGGTGTAAGCGTATCATCTAGATATCTAGCCTATTCAGAAGAAAGGAGCGAACGATTATATGTTAACACTGAAGGGGCTTTCATATCATCAAGGACAACACGCCCCTCTTTCTCAGCATTGATAACAGTAGCGGATCCCTCTAAGGGGGTTATACAGAGAACCCTGCAATTTGGAGGCTCAGGAGGCTTGGAAGCCGTAGAGTCTTGGAAGCTTGAGGAGAAGCTAAAAGAAGAGGTAAAAGCGCTTCATAAAATGCTTGTCGATTCAATAAGGACTCCTGAGGGGATTATGGACGTGGTTATCGGTAGCGAGGTGACGGGAATAATATCGCATGAAGCCTCTGGACACCCTGGGGAAGCTGATAGAATACTTGGTAGAGAAGGGGCTCAAGCAGGCGAATCATATCTGACGCCGAACGATATTGGTAGGAAGATTGGAAGTGAAATTGTCAATCTGGTCGACGACCCAACTATACCCGGCTCCTTTGGGTTTTATCTTTTCGACGACGAGGGAGTTAAGGCTAGGAGAAAATACTTGATAAAAGAGGGAAGGATATTCGAATTCTTAATGAACAGGGAGACTGCAGCAAAGCTGGGTGTAAAAAGCAATGGTTCTGCAAGAGCATCAGGATACGATGTGGAGCCGATAGTTAGGATGTCTAATACCTTCATGCTTCCGGGAGATTACACTTTAGAAGAGCTTTTAAACGATGTTTCGAAAGGAGTCTATATCAAGAGCTTTATGGAGTGGAATATTGACGATAAAAGGTGGAACCAGAGATACGTTGGTCTTGAAGCCTATCTCATAGAAGATGGTAAATTAACGGTTCCCGTTAAAAATCCGGTCATAGAAATAACTACCGAGAAGCTTTTCACAAGCATCGATGCCGTAGGCAGGGATTTGGGTTTTACAGCAGCAACGTGCGGTAAGGGAGATCCTATGCAAGGAGTACCAGTATACACCGGGGGACCCAGTGTAAGAATAAGGAGCATCAGGGTAGGAGGTGTAGGATAGCATGGTTGAGCTTCATGAGAAGGTTTTGAAAATGCTAATGGAAAAAGGAGCTGAAGAAGCAATAGTAATACTGAGAACACATGAGAGGAGCTCTGTAAGATATGCTAACAATGAACCCACCATAGCCCTCTCCGAGGTGATAAATACCGTAACAATATACAGCAGCATTAGGGAAAGAAGCTTCTTGGGAAGCTTTGAAAACGTCTCCGAAGACTTCATCGAGAAAATCGTTGACGATGTTATAACCATGACTAAAAACTCCCCACCATCCCCGTATTATGCTCCAATACCGAAAGGGCCTTTCAATTATAGGACTGGAAAAAGGGTTGAGGGGAGAATAAGGAGAATGGATGAGCAATTGATTTCCTATGTTTCCGAAGCTGTTAAGGCAAGCAGGGAATCTGGTGCAGAGAGGAGCGCGGGAATAATATATGCTGATCACCAGGAGGAGAGGCTTGTTTCTTCAACAGGCCTAGACTTACAAGAAGAATCTTCATCAATAAGCCTTAACCACCGGGCGTTTGCAAGTTCAGAAGCAACTGGGCAATGGGTCTCATGCTCTACAACTCTAAGAGACTTCGATCCTTACGATGCTGGTAGGAGGGCTGGCGAAATAGCTAGAAAGAGCCTAAACCCAAGATTCATAGAAGAAGGGGTGTATGATGTTTACATGGGACCATTAATATTTGCAAATATAATGAGTGAGGTTGCAGGTTTTGCCTCAGGCTTTCTTGTTCAAATAGAAATGAGCTTTCTCAGCGGTAAGCTTGGTGAGAAGGTTGGTGCAGATGAGCTAACTATTATAGATGATCCTACTATGCCTCAGGGTCTAGGTGAGAAAATTTTCGACGAGGAGGGCATACCTACTCAGAGAACGGTAATAATAGAGAACGGTGTTTTAAAAAACTATTTACACAATAGTAGGACGGCTAGGGTTGCTGGAACATCATCCACAGGAAACGCTGGAATAATATACCCACATCCTTGGAACATAATAATTAAGCCTGGTAACGTAAAGGAAGAAGACATGTTGCAGAAACTTGGAAAAGGATTATTTTTAACAAACAGTTGGTATCAGAGATACCAGAACTATAAGACTGGAGACTTCTCCACTATAGTTAGGGACGGTGCTTTCTACGTTGAAGATGGCGAGATTAAGTATCCAGTCAAAGGATGTAGAATAAGCGACAATCTTCAAAGAATCATTTCTAACATAGAACTTCTTTCAGACAGGCTCTATCCCATTAAATGGTGGGAGGTAGAAGTACCAACATATGCTCCCACTGCAGTAATTAGGAACGTTAAGATAACAAGAGCATTCGGTTAGAGTTAGATTAAGCCAGTAATTATTGCAATACTCACTATTAGCAGGAGTATCCCCGCTATCAGCCTCATGTACCTTCTCTTCTCAATCCTCCAAGCATCGATCTCCAATAAACTCTTACCTAAGTAAACGAGAATGACGATAACGATAAGGGGTAGAATGAATATTACGTTGTATAAAAGGAGGAGTAAGAAAACCTGTAATGTCAAACCCACTTTTGCAAGCACGTATAGCATTGATATGTAGATTCCACCGGTACAAGGTAATTCAATCATCGAAACAGCCATGCCAATTAGAAAACCTGCTGCAATTGTTATGTTAGAAGAGTATCTTTTTATGATCCTGTCTAAAGCATCAGGCCGTTCGAGGTTTATACCCTTGCCGTAAAAAAGGAATTCCTTAAACTCCAGTATTGCGAAGAAGATTGCTACTGAGCCGATTAAGTAACGCAATAATATTCTAAATGGAGAAATGTTAATCAAGTATAGTAGACCCATGCCAATGCTAAAGTAAGAGACTAAGACGCCGATTATGAACGCTCCGCAATTTAACAGCATCCTCTTAGGGGAGCCCTGTGAAATAGAATATGTTAAGAGCAGTATTATTGTAGCAAATGCACAAGGGTTTAGTGAATCTATGAAGGCAGCGATTACTACGCTTGCTAGAGAGGGGAGGGATAATGCAGTACGATCCTTCTTTAAGTGCTCTATTATTTCACCAGCCTTATCGTAATACTCGCCACTAGTATATTCCAGTATGAGACTTTCTAATTTCTGAATAATGGCTTCCTCTCCAATTAGACACTTATCACCTATGAAAACCGCTGGCACCTCACGATTTTCTTCAGTTATGTTAAAGCCTTCGGCAAGGGTAATGAACAGTTCAACGTTAGTATCGTTATTAAATATGTCGAACCTTTTGAAAACTACGCTAGGATAATGCGTCTTGATCACGCTGATATGATTCTCAGCCCTTATGCAATGTTCACAGCCTTCTGCAACAAAGTAGTAAACGGTTATATTCTGAGGTGAAGCATTAGCAATCGTCAGAAAAATCGAGAAGAATATTACTGTAAAGACAAGTGACGGAAAACTTTTGAAATGTTTTTGCATCAAATTTAAGATTCCGATTTTAATAGGAATGATTTTGTAACGCTTAGACTCAAGTTACCATATTTAATTACACATGTCAAATTGTTTAAACCGCTTTGAATACCGTAGCAAGGCGAGCATGGAATATCTATGCTGAATGTTTTTGAATTAAAACCCCTCTGAACTGGAATCTTCAAAACACCCCTAGGATCAATCCATTTATTATTAACCACATATCCCCTGTGACGACTTTTAAAACCAAATATTTCAATATTAACATCCCCCAAATTCTTGCTGCTCAATAAAGTAACTGTTAATTTTAACTCTTCACCCTTAGTAAGCGAATACTCTTCCTTATCAGTGTATATTGCGAGAATTAGCGTTAAATCCTCTTTTGAAAGAAAATTCTTGTTAACACCTTCTATTTGAGAAAGGTAGCTATTAGTCTCTTCAATATCTTGAAGAATGCTTAAAGAAAGGGATGCTAAACTGTTATTTACACGCCAATAATTGAAGAATTTGAGAACAGTCTGATTATACTCAGTACCCGTAGCTAGATAGCTATATTCTCGATCGAAAAACTCTGCTTCAGACTCTGTTGCATTAGCATGTTCAATGAGAAACAATATCCTCTTAGGCCTTTCATAGTATTTAGAAAGGCAATTATTTGCTTCCCAAACGTTTTTAAAAGCATTTAGACATTCCTCAGCAAGGCTTTGATTAAGACACCAGTATGAGAAGAATTCGAGAACAGTCTGATTGTAGCTTCCGTTAACAGCCATATAACTGTATTTATCGTCGAACAATATGGCAGTCTCACGATCCGTCAAGTTAAGGCTCATAAGTAAAGATATTCTCTCAGACCTTGACACATCTTGAGGATGGTTATTATTGTAATACCGGTAAACAGAAAAAGCACTGATTAATGTAATGATAGCTATTAGCAATATCATAACCCTAGATGGCATATTCATACCACAGACCTCCGGTATTTTAAACTTTTCACTCTATTTAAAAACCACGATTTAAAAACTTTTCACAGACATGGATTAAGCCTCATCGTTGATTTTTGAAGTTAAGGTTATGAATATAACTTTAATAAGATGTTGGATAAAATATCCAAATAGAATAAGAATATGAAAACCAGAATGCTTGCAAGAAACATTGCTCTTCTATCGTTACTATCAGCCCTGACAATTTCTTCGAATTATGCTTTAGTAATTGTTCCAAATGTTAAGCTTATGGACTCCATAGTTTTCGCATCCAGCCTAGCATTCGGGATGAGATTTGGAGCAACTCTAGCGGTGGTTATATGGATAGTCTATGGAACGTTGAACCCCTGGGGCTTTAGCCTACCGACATTGATATTAGTTACTCTGAGCGAGATGGTTTATGTTCTATTTTCTAGAATTGCCTTAAGCCTTAAAGCGGAGTGGAATAGGATAAATCTATATAATTCTCTATTCCTAAGCTCATTAGGTTTTTTCTCCACTTTTGTTTACGATGTAATAACAAACAGTTTCGTAGGATACCTTTTCTACGGATCCGTTATAATGGGGTTGCTTACGATGAATTTCCCTCTACCAATGGGATTAATCCATGAGATTTCTAATGCGTTTTTATTTCCCTTAATTACACCAGTAATATGTGGCGTAAGCGGACAAGAGGATAAAAATTTAAATAGGAGATATCTTGGATAAAATGTCCAAGATGAAACTTCCACGAAGCGTATGGTTTATTACAACAATATTCCTATTAGCAATAGCAATAGGAGAAGCCATGTTCTTAATCAACTTGAAAATGCAGTTGGATAATATAGAAAAGACTTACTCAGAGCTATTAAAAAGCGTTGAAGGCATAACCAATAGAGTAAACATACTTATAAAGTATGAAAACGGCACCAAGACATGGTTCAACAATACTATGGTTCCCGTAGGATGGACGCTTTTCAACGCAACTGTTTACGTGACTAAGGGTAGGGTGAGCTATCAGACTTTCCCATTTGGCATCTTCGTACTAGGCATAAACAATGTGAATTCCCATGATTCCTATTACTGGATTTGGTATAAGTGGGACGTTACGAAAAAGGATTGGGTGCTCGGTGAAACTGGATGCGATTCATACTTTCTGAGTGACGGCGATGTGATAGCATGGTGTCTTGTCGACACAAGTCATTGGCCGCCTGAGAAGCCTTAAAGTTTTTCTACAGAAGCCCTAGTTGTAATACTTTGTGGAACAAGTTTTAAAGAAGATGGTGAAAGAACTCGAGAAACACCCTAAGGATTTTAACATTGGCCATGTTATTTTAGCCATGTTTTATGCTGAAGGCGGCTTGTCTAGAGCTAGGCTTCAGGAGCTTTTGGGCCTTGGAGAGGGTTCTGTAAAAAGCATGATTAAGTACATGAAAAAACATAGATTGATATCTACTTCTAGGGCAGGTAGCAAATTGACCGAAAAGGGCGTAAGCATGCTTAGTAAAATAAGGGTGTTCGTACCAAAGATATGTAGGATTAGCTTGGAATATTTGTCAGTAGGGAAGATAAATTACGCTGCTGTACTAAGAGGTATCAAAATATCTGAAATACTGAGAATTAGGGATATGGTTGTCAGATTCGGTGGAACCGGTGCAGTCCTCCTCTTCTATAAAGATGGAAGCGTAGAAGTGCCCTACGTTACCAATGACCTTAAATCCATTTCCGACAGGGATCATATCAAGATATGTGAAATAGGGCCTAAAGAAGGTGATTCAATAATCATCGTAGGCGGGGAGGACAAGGCCTCGACTTTAAAAGCTTTGGGCTCTGTGCTTTTAGAATTGTTGGCACATCAAGCTTAAATTTAGGCGTAGAGCGTTTAAAGTAGAATTGGCAATAGCGATTTTAACGCATAAACCGATGTCGTACTTCTCAATGCGTTTATTAGAGGAGGCGAATAAGCAGGGAATACCTTGTAAAATAGTTGATTTTAAAGATACTGCGGTTTTGATCGAAAATGGGAAAACCTTGCTGAGAGCATTTGACAATAATGTTAGAAGCGTGTTATCAAGACCTAAGACGACATCCAGCCCGATAATGCTTTATGCCATGTTCCTTACAAGAATACTTGAGGAAGAGGGTTTTTACGTGTTAAATTCTTTCCAGGGATATTTTAATACTCTAGACAAGACTATCACTTACAGGAATTTATCGTTAAACAATCTTCCCATACCCGATTCCATAATATCCCCTTCTAGAAAGATGCTTGCTGAAATGAATCTACCCTTCTTCTTAAAACCAACTTACGGCTCGCGTGGAAGAGGAGTAAGATTAATTGAAGACTCTAAGGAACTATGCTTCGCTGGGGGCAGTATGGTTTGGATAGCTCAATCATGTGCTAAAGAAGATAATTGGGACCTTAGGGTATTGGTCTTGGGAGGATGTGTAATAGCGGTTATGAAGAGGACTTCAGAAAAGCCCGTTACAAACATATCTCAAGGCGGAGTTGGAAGCAGTTTTGAAGCCAGTGAAGAGATAAAAGAACTTGCTATTAAAGCCTCGACCTTTTTAAAATGTGATTTCGCCGGAGTAGACATATCGCTCAAGGGGGATAAAGCCTTTATATTAGATGTTAACTCCCAGCCGGATTTTAAGGGTGTTGAAGAAAATTTGAAGATAAATATTGCACGAGAATTAATAAGATACGTTTACTACGAGGCGAGTAAGAGTTGAGGGCCAGCGGTCTTATTATGGCAATTGGCTATACTAGCGAGAACTTCATCGAGTTTAACAGGCTTGGAGAATACCCCATTTTCCTTCACGTAGTGAGGAATATCGGAGAAGTTGCAGAAGAAGTTGTTTTAGCAGTATTGAAGGGGTCGATAGAAGCTTACTACAAGGTTGTTTCAGAGTATGGTTTCGACGATTGCAAGATTGTTGAAATAAGCAATTCTAATAACATACCAGCTATTCTAAGAGAGGGTATGCGTATTACACGTGGAAACGTGGTTATTACAGCTCCTGCGAATGCTCCCTTAATACCGGTTGACTTGCTTGCTCTCTTAACAGAGCTCTGTGAAAAAAGAGACGCTGTCCTCACGAGGAATGCGAAGGGAGAGGTCGACTGGTTTCTATCAGCATACAATAGGAGGAGCCTAATTGAGGCCATTGAAAATACGGAAGAGGAGAATATGAATGGTATTGTAGAGAAGCTTAGGAGAGTAATGTACTTAGCTCACTCTACTATGAAAGACCTTGACCCGATGCTATTATCAAGCATAAGGATCACCCGGGCTTCAGACATACAGTTTGTAGAGAAGATTCTTGCAAAAATGGGTAGGAAGCTTTGAGGGAAATCAGGATTTTCGGTATAAAATACGATGGGGACATAAAGAAGGGCGATAACCTAGCTAAGATAACGATAGACTCCCTGAAAAAAGAAGGCGTAAACGTGGAGAATGGGGACATAGTTACTCTAACTCACGTTGCAGTATCTAAAGCCATTGGTTGCGTAGTGAGTTTTAAACAGGTTAAGCCCAGTCCATTAGCCCTAGCAATAGCTGACAGGATACGTAAGCCGCCCGAGGAGGTTGAAATTATTCTAAGAGAAAGCAGGGAGATAATAAGACTAGTTGGAACCCGACTCATAACAAGAACCAGAAGCGGGATAATATGTGCAAACTCGGGAGTTGACGTTTCAAATGTGGATGGGGGTTTGAGTATGGCTTTCCACCCTAGGAATCCGGATAAGGTTGCAGAGGTGATAAGGAGACAATTCCTAGATGAGGGGGTAAAGGTTGGGGTGATAATAACCGACTCCTTCGATAGGCCTTTTAGAATAGGCCAGGTCAACATGGCCATAGGATGCTCTGGCATAGCCCCGCTTAAGGACCTCAGGGGAACTAGGGATCTCTACGGATACGTTTTAAGGTTTAAACGTATTGCCGTAGTCGACGAACTGGCTGCTGCAAGCGAGCTTGTGACAGGAAGCTCGTCTGAAGGAATAATAGGCTCTTTGATAAAAGGCTATGAGTATGATTTTTCAGAGCTTGGGGTTAGGAGTATTTTGAGGCCTAGGAAGAGAGAATTGTTCCTTTAGTCTTAAAGTATTTTCTACGGTTAAAGAAAACCGTTAATAATACTAAGCTGCTTGCGGAAAGCATGGTTGAAGGATCTCCAGTCATGCATGGAGGGGAATTGATTGGTTTCGTCAAGAAAGAATACCGGTCAGCAGGCCTGGCGGAATTGATAATGGTCTATGAGCCTGATAAGCAGGTAGACCTTAAAATTCTGCAGAATACTCTTGATACTGCACGTGGACTACTTAGAGGGCCTCCTCCTGAGGCCACTGAGCTTCTGGATGAAGATTCCGTAATGATAAGCAGGGCAATAGCCAATTCTGTAATGCTACCCTTCCTCAAACCTGTTATTAAAACACTAGTCCCAATGGAGTTGTTCAAGCCCATTCCTGGCACAGATTACATTCTTGAGATAGACATACCTAGCAGAGAATTGACGATGGCTGTGGAAGATAGGCTGGCCGGAATACCTGGTTTAGCTGGAGAATGGCTCGTTGGGAAAGTCGAGGGAATAATAATAAGGAGTAGGAAAAGCCTTTCCATAGAGATACCTGTTAAAACCGGGATGATGAGCAAGTATAACAGGGAGGGTGGCGAATGCCTCACCATATTTGACTTTAACAATGGTTTTAAAACCTTCAAGACAATGGCTGACGCAAACATCCCCCTAATCCACGGGGACATACTGCTATTAGACGGCTCCCTGGACGAGAAGAGGCTCCTAATAAAAGCGAAACTACTCTTTATCCCACGATCTAGAGAAATGTGGATATTAGAATAGAGAAACAGGTTTCCCCATTGTTTTTAGAATCTCCGGTGCTTCAGCTATGTTCCTTATCTTCCAAACCGGTACGACTATACAGTTGTTCATGAACATGGCTTCAGAGTCCAAGAATGTCACAACTAGGGGATAGACCTCCTTTAAAATATTCTTTTTTTCAGTAAGGTATTTTAGCAATAGCCTTGACCTTTCAAACTGGAGCTTGCAGGCTGTTTTAAGACTATAGTTCCTCTTAACCCATTGTTTACAGTCTGCCGATATTAGTAGCAAGGGTGTTTCAACCAAGACATCTATTTCTCTGAAAACCTTTCCAACATGGAACCTGAAATGCTCCCGAACCTTAAAACCGTGAAACCTGAATATTTCTGCAATAATCCTCTCAAAACCTCTCCAGTTTACTGATTTAAACAATGTTTCCAGACAAAAACCAGATTCTACCAATTTTTGAAGCAATAATAGGCAACATTCAGGAAGAGCTTTGAAACAGCCTTCATATTCAAATATAACCCCCCTAGTTAAAAGATTTCTAAAAAACTCCCAGTATTCCATAGCTTCGCCTCTGCTTATTACAAGACCATTCTCCAGAAGCCTCTTTAACAGCTTAAACTCAACGGTTTCACTTGGATCTTTAAGCATTATTCTGAATCAATATTCGGGGGAAAATAAGGATTATATTCAGGTTTAGATTGTAAGACCCGTTGAATATAACTGGAATACTGGTGCTCGTACTGCTAGCATCCCTACAACCAGTCAGCGAAATTGAGACAGTAAACATTACAGTCGTGCTTAATATATCGCCCATTGACCCCTTTGCAAAATCAACCTTTCGGGTATATGTAAACGGATCTTCGAACATGTATGGAGTGGAGCTGAAGGTCAATTCCTCTAAAGCACTAGTTTTTAAGGTTCCTAAAGGCAGCTATCTACGCATTACCGGAGAACCCGAGGTTGTAAGCGACTATGGATTCTGGTATAAGCTTGAAAACGTTAATGGTAGTAGACGCTCATTAGAATTTAAAGCAGACCGGGACTTGTTAGTAAACCTCAATTATTCTGTTAATCATGTGCTCTTATCACCATATTTCATAGCCGTTTACATATTATTGGCCCTACTAGCCATTAGGAGGTATCTAAAGAAGTAGAGGAAACGTTTAAAAAAAAGCGTTAGCGAAGCTGAATATAAATGAGCAGAGTTAAACCTGTTATTCTAATTGCTGGAGAACTTGGAGCCGGCTGTACTGAGGTTGGAGAATTGCTTTCTCAAAAACTCGGTTTGGAGGTTCACAATACTGAGAGGCTTATAAGGAATTTAGTGTCTTCACCGACCCTCAGCTATAAAGCCCTCGTTGATAAATCAATATCGGGAGAAATAGAGATAGAAAAAGTCCTTTACAGCATGGTTTTGGATATAGTAAACAATGGTCCAGCCATAATAGAGGGGAGGAGTGCTCTCATGGCTTTAGCGCATGAGGCAGACCTTAAAGTATTTCTGTATAGGGATATGAATGATAGGGTTAAGCATCTTGCTGAGAGGAGGAAGACCGAGGACCTTAAGCAGATTGAAGAAGACATTAAGGCTTCAGATATAGATAGGAATAGTCTGGTGGAGAAGCTTTTCCACAGGAACTGGAAAGACCCGCTACTGTATGACCTAATGATAAACACCTCCAGGATATCGTTTGAAAAAGCTGTCTCATTAATACTTGAGGCTTTGGAAAGTAGGAAGTAAGCTTGAATTGTATTAAAGATTTATATATGACTGGAAAGAAAATATTTTATCATGAGCGAAGCAGGTACTGGGGGAGAGGCTCCTGCTGCAGCAGCACCTGCAGCACCTGAAGCACCTCCTAAGAAGGCCAAGAAGGCTAAGGCAAAACCAAAGGCTAAGAAGACCAAGAAGGCTAAGAAGGCTAAAAAAGCTAAGAAATAGGCTATTTTAATCCTTTTTCTTTTTCAATAAGATTGATTAGTATTTTTGTCGCTTCTTCAAGGCTGTCCACAACATAACTTGCTCTAGATTTTTCAAGGGGTATGCTCTGTCCCCGCTTTTTATATAAAAGTATAGACAAACCTGCAATTCTAAACATGCTTTCATCGTACCTTGTATCGCCTATTGCGATAGAATCTTTTAAAGGAATAGAATATTTCCTACACACGTCCTCTAGAACCTTAGCCTTATTAGAAGGATCTACGTTAACTATAACGTTTCCGGTGAATAACCCATTTTCATCGAAAATCATCTCATTGGAGATACATTCATCAACCTCTAATTCTCTACATATCCTTTCTGCTAATACGTTGAGTCCGCTTGTAACTATTACCCTCTTAACCCCCAAATCCTTAAGCTGTTTAAATAGGTTCTTAGCACCTGGCCTTATCCTAACTTTGGAAAAGATGTATTCAAAAAAGGATTTTGGAAGTCTTTTGGGCCAGAGGTTCACATCATGTTCTACAAACTCTTCGTAGTTTATTTCCCCTCTTGAAAACCTTTCTAGAGCTCTTGCAGCGATATGGTCAGTACCGAGAAAACGATGAACTAGCCTCCAACTGCTTTCTTCTTCAACAAGCGTTCCATCTAGGTCTGAGAAAAGTATTCTTATCATGAGGAGATTGTTTGAAAAAACATTTCTAATAAAGCGGATATTAGTAACAAACCTATGACTACTACTATCGTCGTTAAGTATTCTTTAAGTTCCCTCCTAAACCTTTTCTCAACTATTGCGAAGAAGCCAGCAAGGCTCTGCGCAGATGCTAACCCAAAAGCAAGAATTTCAAGAATAACCCCTGGGTTTGAAAGGAGTTTTATTGCAATATGAAGCGGAGGGGAGCCCGTTACAATTGAAATTGCGGAAATTGCCGTACCATTGAGAGACGATGAGAAAATACTGAATACGAAGCCAAATACGGGTATCATCATGACGAGACTTAGTAGGAGATTGTTTAGGAAAACAACTATCAGGTTAGAATTCAAGAATTGCTCTTTAAGAGATACCATTATTTCTTCAGCCAAGCTCTTTTCAATGGGAATCATCGAAGAAAGTATAAAAGTTAAAGAGAAGATTAGGACGGTAATAGGAAACAATCCCCATTTTGTGTGTAGAGGCAATAATTGTACTTCGCCTCCCTGCCTTCTGTAATCAGCTTCTTGTTTTTCAATAACCATCAAGCTTAGGAAACATAGATATGATTAGTGTAGATAAAAGTTTATTGTCTAATTCTTTCCCTCTTTGAAACATGCCGGAGATGGTCTTAGATATGGAGAAAGCATATACGGGGAGGCTATTATCCCTCGTTAGGTACCGCGTTTCGATTAACGGTGTTGAGACGATTAGGGAGGTTGTAGAGCACCCGGGTGCCGTCGTAATAATTCCTATAAAAGACGATGGAAAAATAGTTTTAGTCAGACAATACAGGCTTCCGGCGAGGGAGACTCTTATAGAAGCACCTGCTGGAACACTGAATGAGGGGGAAGGCGAAGAAGAATGCGCTAGGAGAGAGCTTTTAGAGGAAACGGGATATGAGGCAGAGTCTTTGAAAATGGTGAGGAGATTCTACCTGGCGCCGGGGTATTCGACAGAGAAGATAACGCTTTTCATAGCAAGGGGATTGAATAAGAAGAGCCAGAGCCCAGAGCCAGACGAGGATGTAGAAGTATTAGAAGTGACTGTGGAAGAAGCATTGAGAATGGTGAGAGACGGCACCATTAAGGATGCTAAGACCATAGTTGGAATCTACGATTTGATCAGCGGGTTGTAAAATGGAAATTGGATTAGGTTCAAGGTTTATATTAAAGGGTAATACGTGAAACCCGATGGGAAGAACCAGTGAAATCCTGCCAAAGCTCGACTACAATAGAGTTGTCGAATACTTGACTGATAGCATAAGAAAATATTTTGAAGATGCAAGTAAGAGAACGGGTGTAATAGGACTCTCAGGTGGTCTTGATAGTAGCGTTGTCGCCCATTTAGCTGTAAGGGCATTGGGAAGGGAATACATCAGACTATACATACTGCCTTCTAAAGCTACGCCACAGGAAGATGTTGAAGATGCGAAGACAATCGTTAAACAGCTGAACATACCGGAGGGTAATTGGAGGCTTATCAGCATAGATCCTATTGTAGATGTTTTCGAGAATATTCTAGGGCAGATGGGTAGGGTTGAGAAAGGGAATATAATGGCCAGGAGTAGGATGATCATCCTGTATCACGAGGCTGCTGTCAACAAGGGCTTGGTAATAGGCACGGGTGATAAAAGCGAGATACTTATAGGCTATTTCACTAAGTATGGCGACGGTGGTGCAGACCTATTTCCAATAGGAGGGCTTTATAAGACCATGGTTAGACAATTAGCCGAGCATCTTGGAGTACCTGAAAAAATACGTAATAAACCGGCTTCACCAGCTCTTTGGCCAGGCCAGACTGCAGAAGGAGAAATTGGAATCGACTATGACACATTGGATGCAATACTCTACCTGAGGTTTGAAAAGGGCCTTAGTGAAAAAGAAATCGAGAGGACTTTAAAAGTTCCTCTAGAAACTGTGAGGAAGGTTATGGAGAGGGTGAAGCGAAATCGGCATAAGAGGCGAATGCCGAAAATATTCACCGTTAATTATGGTGAGATGATGTTGAAGAAAAATGTTTGAAGGGTTGAAGAATTTTGAATAGTCTAATGGAAATACCCTTAACCTCCTTTTTAGTTTCACTTTCAGGAGCTCTTGCTCCAGGTCCTTTAATGGTTACGACTATTAGAGAATCCTCCTCCATGAAAAGTTTCAAACCGGGTTTATTACTGTCGCTTGGGCATGCTCTGGCAGAAGCACCCATCACCATAATGCTGACATACGGTTTACTCCACGTTGAAAAGGAGTATTATCCTTTAATAGGCATAGTTGGCGGTATCGTACTGATATTGACTGGTGTTTTATCTCTTGCAAAGAAAAGGGAGAGTGTTGAGGCTGGAGGCATTGTTAAAACTCATCGTTCCCCAACCACGGTTCTACTGGGTGCGACCATATCTGTTTCAAACCCATACTGGATTACATGGTGGCTTACCATAGGAGCAGCCTACATTTCTAAATCGTTAGCATGGGGCCTAGTGGGGGTAGTACTATTCTATATTAGTCACGAAATAGGTGACTTAGTGGTCCTAGGGTCCATTTCCGGGCTAATGGCTAGTGGTGCCAGGAGCCTTAGGGGGAAAGGCTTGAAGATTCTTATAACGGCATGTAATCTTGCAATAGTAGTAATAGGGGCCTCCTTTCTGTTGGAAGGCATTAGTTCTCTATGGTAGTTTACATTAGAAGCTGTTTTATGATTGAAAGGGAATGTTTTTCAACTAAATGCTTAAGTCATTCCTTGTGAAAAGCTTATCTAGCGAAGAAGTCGTTTCGATGCTTGCCGAGCCTGTCGTAAAGCTTGTTTTAGAGAAAGGGCTAATGCCTTTAACAGAACCTCAGATTAGGGCAATACCCGAGATAATTGACGGAAACAATGTTCTAATAGTGGCTCCGACTGGAATAGGGAAGACTGAGGCAGCCCTACTGCCTATTTTAAGCGCAATGGTTAGGGAGAGGGTTAATTTTAAGAACGGTATTTTCATGCTCTATATAACCCCGCTTAGGGCTTTAAACAGGGATCTGGTTGAAAGGATAAGCTGGTGGGCGAGTAGGCTTGACTTCAAGATTTCTGTAAGACACGGGGACACGTCTTCTTCTCAAAGGAGGATACAGTCACTAAGCCCTCCTCATATTCTCATAACAACTCCGGAGACGTTCCAAATACTTTTAATAGGTTCTAGGCTCAGAAACCATTTGAAAACTGTTAGGTGGGTCGTGGTAGATGAGCTTCACGAGCTTGCTTCCGATAAGAGAGGAAGCCAACTTTCACTCGGCCTAGAGAGGTTGAAGAGTCTTGTAGGAGGGAAGATACAGATCATAGGACTTTCTGCAACGATAGGTGAGCCAGAGCAACTTGCGCGCTTCCTCGTAGGATCAGAAGAAAGCTTCAAGGTCATTGTAACACCAGTCCCCAAGGATATTGAAATAAACCTTGTGCTTCCAGAAGTTATCGATGAAGACTATTTACTTGCTGAGAGACTTTTAACAACCCCGGAAGTAGCGGCAAGGTTGAGAGTAGTTAAGGAAACGCTTGGCAGAAGTAACGCATTATTGCTCTTCACAAATACTAGGGCTACTGCTGAAGCGCTTTCAAACAGGCTTCTAGTAATGAACCTTCCAACCCCTGTTTCAATCCATCACGGATCGCTTGGCGTGGAGGCTAGGGTCAAGGCTGAAGAGGGTTTGAAAGAAGGAGAGTTGAGAGGGCTAGTATGTACTTCCAGCCTTGAGCTCGGTATAGACATCGGTCTGATAGATTTCGTAATTCAATACGGCTCTCCTAGACAGGCCTCTAGGCTCATACAGAGGATTGGGAGAAGCGGTCACAGGATTGGCTTAACCTCCCGTGGAATGGTCTTATGTATGGATGAGGACGATGCTATCGAATCAATGGTTATAAGGAGGAGGGCTTTGAACAGTATTTACGAGCCTGTCTCACCCCCGGAGGCTCCTTACGATATTCTCGCACATCAAGTAGTTGGGATGCTTTTAGAGAAAAGCCATTACAATATGGAAGAAATGTTTAAACTCGTTAAGAAAAGCACGCCGTATTCAAAGATCTCCGTAGAGGAGTTCAAGAGAGTACTAGATTTTCTCTCTTCGCAATATCCTAAACTGCTGATTCTCGATGAGCATAGCGACACCGTAAGGCCGGGTAGAAGAAGAGAGCTCATAAGATTCTTCTTCGAGCACATATCGAGCATACCGGAGGTTAATCAATATCCTGTCTTCTGCGAAGAAGAAAATCTCGTCGTCGGGAATCTTGACGAAGAATTCGTTGCGGAAAAAGGCCTCCCCGGTACCAAGTTTGTAATGGGAGGCCTAGTATGGTCGATAATACAGGTTTTCAACGGTAAAGTTATTGTAAAAAGGGCGGAAGACCCTCTGGGCGCAGTACCTTTCTGGACCGGTGAGGAAATACCCGTGACCTATGAAACCGCGATGGAAGTTGGGGCTCTTAGAAGATTTGTTGAAGAAGAGTATCTAAGGGGACTTAGGCAAGAGGAGATAGCTGGTGAAATAGCTGAGAAATACGGTGTCGAAAAAGATTTCGCCATTAAGGTCATCAAACCAATTTTAGAATGTCTCGAAAAAGGGATACCAGTAGGTACAGATAGGAGAATAGTCCTCGAGAAATGGGGAGATTATACGATTATACATGCCTGCCTCGGCGACCTTGGCAATAGAGCATTATCTAAAATCGTCGGGTCAATAGTGCTTTCCGAAGTGGGCTTAACAGTTCCGGTGAGTAGAGACCCGTATCGGGTTATGGTTGAGAGAGTAATCTCACCGTCAATAATACTTGACAGACTTAAGAGGCTTGATGAGAAAGAAGTCATGAGGATGCTTTTAGAAAACATCGAGAACGTGGGCCTTTTCAAAAGGAGGTTTCTCCATGTTGCGAGGAGGATGGGAATAATAGAGAAGGATGCCGACCTTACTTCAATAGGGCTAGAGTCGCTCATAAGAAGCAGTAGGGGCAGCATTGTTTACGATGAGGCTGTCAAAGAACTACTCTCCAAAGACTATGATGTAAAACCATTAATGGATGTGATTAAAGGGATTGCCACTGGGGAGATTGAAACCAGAGTATATGAGAGCGATGCTGAACCATCATCCTTAGCTAAGCCCATTCTCAGACAGGCGGAGAGACATCTCGACATATATCCGCCTGAGAAGGTTGATAAGATAATCCTAATGTATGCTTCAGCAAGGCTCAGGAACACCTCCTTGGAGCTAGTATGTAGCGAATGTGGCTCACCCTACGGCACTATTAAACCCGAGGAGTATAATCCAGGAGTAAGATGTAGTAAATGCGGTGGTAAACTCGGCGTGAATCCTACTCCGGGCGTTAGGATTAGGCGTGGGAAATCCAAGAAGATGAAGACGATCTTTAAGAGAATTGCCAAAACGGCGGAGTTGTTAGAAAAATACGGTAGGGATGCCGCCATAGTACTAGCCGGAAGGGGATTAAGCCTTAAGACTGTAGAGAAAATATTGTTGAAGAGTAGGGTAGCTGGAGAAGATATTGTTAAAATGGTTGTAGATGCTGAGAGGAGACGTTTTCAAAACGCTTAAACCAGTAAGGTCTTAACATTCTCTGTAAAATACTTATTTTCGAAAATATTCTCGTAAAGAGAAGTGGAATTCAAGAAAGCCTTAAACTATAAGCACATTTAGACTCACGATTTATTGAGACTGCTTCTTTCTCGAAGAAGACAGTTATTCGCTTGGGTATTCTTATGTCAAGCACTTAAAATATAGTGTATAAATTTCTCAACGTCGAGTTCTGCAAAAGTCCTCCAGCCTAATACAAGGTTTTCCCCATCTTCAGCAATATACCCCCTCCGTATATACCTGGCCAGGTTGAGCTTAACCTTCCATTCTGGAAACTTCTTCTTCAATATTTCCTCAACCTCCCTAACTGGAGCTGAACCCTTGTGGGAGATTATTGTTGATATTACGACAGCTAATCCAGCTATCTCATCTATCGACCATCCTAGGGTTTTAACAGCAGTCAAGCTCAACTCGTCCTTAAGAGTAACGTAGAACCTTGCTGTTGATAGTTTGCTTTCATCATCACTCATACTAAGCTCATTGCCATCGTCTGAAACGATCTTTATAGTTAGCCCTAATTCTTGAAAACGGGTATTAAGAAACTTGATTATAGATAGATATCCCGGTCCAAGGTTCTTCTTAAGTTCCCATCCTTTAACTCCAGGGATCCTATGGCTTTTGAAAAGTAAGAGTTGTACTGCCCGTGCAACTTTGCTCCTTATTTTCTCCTCTTGCTCCATGATACTTACCTCCTTATATTGATAATGCTACTGAGTGTTTATCTATGTTCTTCGGAGTTGTTTTAAAAACCCAGACTTTCTCGCTTATGGGATCTTGCATAATGCTCACTAGTCCTCTCGTCATAAGGAAGCTTAAAGCCAATGCTCTTAAGACCTTCTTTTCCTCACCATCCCTCTTTATCAAATCATAGTATTCCACAGGCTCTTGGCCAATTTCCTCTAATATTTTTTCCATCTCGTTTTCAAAATCCGCTTCTTCAACTTCTAAAATCTCCCTAATTGTGTTTAAAGCATTGGGCATAGAAGCTTCTTGAGCTTCAGGTAAGCGGTATTCTCTCAAGTTAGCCCAGTAGCCGTAGGCGGTCCGCATTATGCTCATCGTAGCCTGTTCGTTTTCAGCAATAGGCCTGAATGCTTTTATGAATGCTTCTGCAATCTTCTCCTTATCAAGACCCATGAGTCTTACTTCCATTAGAAAGGGGTCGAGGTAAAGCCGACTAGCCCTCTTCTTAACATCTTCTTGCTGGAGCAATATTACGTAAATCAGTTTAAGCAAAGCAGCCATGTTCATAACAAGAGTCTTCTCGTCCATTTCAAACAGGCCTTCCCTAAGCTTCTCAAGGTTCTCCTTAACATCTACAATAAAGGGATCGATGTTTTTCTCAATAACCTCATCGCAAAGACGGATTATTCTCTCAATCAATTCAACGTATTTGTTGGATTGAGGCATTTAGTTCAATCCCTCTGAGTCGTTTAATCGTGTCGATAAAATAAATATAAACATAACACCTCTTCAAAAATCTCATTCCCCTTGTTTTTCCATAAATCATTGGGTGTTATTACTGTTTAATTTTCAACCAGGTTCAACTTCAAGTATTCTCGATTCATCTTGGACTTTTTGAACAACTATTACGTGTGCATCTCTAATTGGAGGAGGAGTACCGGGAGTTATACACAGATAAGCAACTCCAGGATTCTCTTTAACTACTTCTGAAAGTATTTGGAAGAACCTTTTTCTCATTAGCGGGTCCATATGCACATCCAGTTCGTCAATCCCCCTTATACTCGACTTAACCAGAGATTGGAGTGCCATTAAGAAGGATACTACCGTTGCACTCCTCTCGCCGCCGCTCTGGGTGTAGACGTTAAACTCTGTAAGTGGACCTCCGCCAAAGCTCACGAGTATGGTCAAGCCAGCGTTGTCAATGTCCTCCATGTTTACCAAGCGTAAATCTCCGGTTCCGCCCATGATTTCCATATTTTTCTTGAAATCTTTATTGATTCTCTCTACGATTTCAAATACCTTTTTCCTCCATATTTCCATTCTATCGTTAAGCTCTTTTTCAGCAGCCATCCTGTTCTCCACGACGATTTTAACCTTCTGCTCAAGATCATTATACACGTTAAGATAGTTTTTGTAGAATTCCTCCGCATTTTCTGAAACCGTGCCTAGAGAGGCTATTTGGATAATACAGTCGTTTATTTTCTTCTCTATCACCTCTGGCGGATCGACTTCCTTAGGGGCTTCACCCTCTAGCTGGCTTTTAATAACATTGATCTTAGACTCGACAGCCCCCATCTTCTCTTGAAAACGACGACGTTCAGACTCCAGTTCCCTAAGCCTGTATTTTATCACCTCGGCTTTAACGTTTAAATTCACGTATTTCCTTATTAACTTGGTTATCTCCTCGTCGAGCTTACTATACTCGTCGATTAGGCTTTCAAAGTCAGCCTTATTTTCCGAGGCTTTGAAGAAAAGTCCCCTAAGCTTCATTCTAGCCTTATTCAGATTACCCCATACTCTTTCACTTTTCCCAATTGTTCTCAAAGCTATTTGATTACCCCTCTTCATCTTCTCTTCAATCTTTGATATCTTTTCTTGAATCCTCATCTTCTCATCGTTAAGCTGTTTGAAAATACTCCATTTGAGAAGTCTATTCAACTCAGCATGGAGGGTCTGAAGCTCCCTTCTCTTAATCAGCTTCTCATACTCCGCCCTCCACATCTCTAATGTTTCACGAGCCTCGTTCAAAAGCGCTGTAACAGCCTTCTCCTCACTAACAATCTTACTCAGCCTTTCCCGTGAAGCCTTTATATTATCCCTCAAACCCGAGAGCCCGATGGCACCCTCTACTAGCCTAAGCTTCTCAGAAGGCTCGAGGGATGCGAATTCCTCGATCATGTACTGGTGCATTATTATGAGCATGTTAGAAGGGTCTATTCCGAAGAGCGAGAGGATTTCATCAACCTCCATTTTCGTAGCAGGATTGTAATTTATTTGACTCCAATATTCACCATCCCTCCTCAAATACCTGGTTATAACAAGCTCGTCGGACCTAATGAATGGCACAGGTCTCTTACCGTCAATACCTGGAGAATTGTCGAATATCAGCGTGACCCTAGCAATATCTTCACCAATCCTTATCAAGTCACTGAGTTTTTCAGCCCTACCACTGCGCGACTGACCTAGGCCCACGGAAATCCCCCAGAGGATAGAGGACTTACCTGAACCATTTGGGCCTAGAATAAGGTTAAGACCCGGGTGAATGGGAATTTTACTATACCGGTAACTCATGAAATTTTCTAAAATAACCTCTTTAAGCCGAAGCTTCTTCTCTTGTTCTACCGTCTCCACCAGTGTTTGCTTTCCCGGAGGCTTAGATAAGGGTTTCACTCGATGCAAAAATCCGGATTACTCTATCCCATCAATTTCTTTCTAAACATATGGTGTTAAGCATCATCCATGGAAAATGGTTAAAAGCCTATTACAGGCTGAATTTAAAGATGGTTACTGCAGGCAAGGTCTTCAGGCTTGACGAATACTTGACTCAAAACGAGCTTGCCCAGAGGCTTAAGGGATATAGGGTTGAGACTCCGCTGGAGGGTACGGATTTAACGCTCGTCACCGAGATTGCCGAGCTTAAGGCTTCTCAGAATATGCTTGAGGGGATTTTGAGTAGGGATGTTCCATTAACGCTGAAGAGAAGAGATAAGACGGAGATCGCCATTAAGACTGTAGACTCTATCTTTAGCTTTGTTTTTAGGAAGAGAAGGGTTTTCTTAATAGTGTTAGAGAAAAAACCTATTGCTAACATGGTTGCTAACATGTTCAGCCAAGTCATATTTCTCAAAAGCGGAAAGATAGTTGAGGCTAGAATTTCTCCAAAAGTTATGCTTGAATACCATAATGCTAATAGCGACGCTGCAAAAGTGGTTTTCTTCGATAACGTTGACATACCCAACATAAAGAAGCTATCTCTATACGGGCCCTCGCTTGCTAACACTAGCCTTTTCACGGAGTATTTAAAACACGGAGATATATGGTATGTTGTAATTTCCCATCGGAAAACTGGTTATGTCGCAGGCATTACTAGAGATAGCGTTGTAACTATCTTTAGCAGGGTAGACCCAGCCTCCTTCATAAGATTTACAGTTGAGGAGATAATACCGCTGATTGAAGAATCAGAGTCTAAGTCCTAGAGAGAAGGGACTCGTACTCTTCATCCGTTAAAGCATCTAGTTTTCTCAAGCTTTCAACGAGTTCTTTAAAGTCGAATAGGAAATGCAATTCTACCTCTCTTTTCTTAAGCTTCTCAACGGCATTCTTACTCTGACACACTATGACTACAGCATCTTCTACCAATCCGCCCTCAGAGATCACTTTATCCATAGCTCTTAGCATCTGCCTACCTGTTGAAATGAAATCATCAACTAAAAGTATTTTATCACCCATCTTAAAAAGACCCTCTAAAGCTTTCGCCTTATCCTCTTTCAAAAGGAGCATTGGCTTACCCGTCTTAAGGGAGATATAAGAAGCATACGGTATTCCAGCCAACGGGATTCCAAGAATTGAATTGAAGTTTTCAACCCCAATCTCTTCCTTAACAATATTCACCATTCCTCTAGCAACCTTCTCGAAGATCCTGGGGTCGCTAAGAATAATTGTTAGGTTTAACACGTATGGTTGTAGAACGCCCTCATCCGTCTTATCAGGCCATATTAGGAAGCCTCCAGTTTTAACGAGGCTCTTCGCAACTATGTCAACCAAGTTTATAGACAAATGGTTTCCCTACTTCAAGTATTGCTAACCCCGTCTTTAAGCCTTTCTTCTTAACTGCCCGTTCAACTTCCTTCATATTCTCTCCGTAATAGGGGATTATCAATTTAGATTCCGTATTGCTTGCCGACTCTAAGAATGAGGAAATGCTAAGCTTAGGGTTAAAACCTACAGGTAAGAAGGCAATATCCGGCTTCTCCTCCTTAGTCACCTTACTGAGGGTTTTAGATATTGGCGATTGGCCTGTTTGAAACAGCTTGCAACCGTTTTCAAGGGTTATCATATAGGTTACTGGAGTTGATGCTTCACGATTCTCACTGGGATAGGATTTTATTATCAGCCCCTCGCTTACCAGAAGCTTATTGGGTGTTGCGGGAATCAGCATTTCTTTCGGTATCTGCGACCTGAGTATTCTATAACTGGTCTCGTCCGCGATTATCTTCCCTATCTTCTTTAAGCAGTGAAGCTCCATTATCAGGTTCTCGTCGAAACTTTCAGGCTGTTCATCTGTTATCAGAACATAGTCTAGCGATTCAACACTGTTAACATCTATTTCACATGGGTTTGTAAGAAGCCTCTGGGTTTGTGTAACTATGTAGACGCAAGAATACTTGTTCAACCTTGTTAGCACGACTTCAGATTTGCCTGGTTTTACAATGCTCAAATCCTCGTCGGTCTATCAAGTTCTTTTTGAAAGTGCTAATAAGCGTTTCTCATTTTTATCATTGTGAAAAAGCCTGTCTATTTTATCCAATTTCCCTATGAATCCTATCGTGAAAAGCCTTAATCCTCTCTCTCCATCCTTTAAATTCTTCGAGAGAAGGGTATTCGACGTACAATTGTCTAAACTCTTCCATTAATTGAGCGGTTTTACTGAGCTTCAATAGAAACCATGGCTTGCCAATACCAGCGAAAAACCTTGACGCTTTCTCAGTAATGTTGAGCTTCAGCTTATCGCCCATGCTCGTCTTTAAAAGGTCCTCGCTTTTTATGAGTCCTTGAGCCATACCATAGTTAATGAGCTCATTGTTTAAGCCTTGGAGAAATATTCTGAAAACGTCTAAGGCTGCTTGCTTGGCCCCGTAATTATTCATGTAACGAATGTTGAAATCCCAAAGTGAAGCCGCATCTACACGACCGTTTTCCAATGCTTCTGAAACCACTTTAGCAGCTAAGAACCCTCCGGTCATTGAAGAGCCTATTCCACCACCGTGTACAGGGTTAACCATGAAAGCCGCATCCCCAATAGCTATGAATCCATTCCAAACCGCCGAGTCTATCGGCCTCCTCGCCGGTACTACCCCGCCGCCTCTATGAATAACCCTTCTAATCTTACCCTTTAAGCATGCAAGCTTTTCAACCCATTTTTCGAATAGAACCCTTGGATTAGCAGTGTTTTTAACAACACCCAGTCCTGCATTGACCCTGTTCTCACCCTCCGGGAAAACCCAGAAGTAACCGCCTGGAGCATTCTCCATATCCAAGTATATAGTTGGCAGTGGTGGTGTTTCTTCTGTTTCAAGTATCTCCCTGTAACAAACTAGTGTTTCATCATCGTCAAGACCCTGGTCAAAGCCGAAATCCTTCAGCCCCTTTGAAAGCGTTCTTGAGATTCCAGTAGCATCCACAGTCACTTTTGCATAAACCTCTTCTTTAGAACCATCTTTAGTGTTGAGGAGCTTCGCGCCTCTTACAAAGCCATCCTGCACAATAAGCCCGGTGACGCTGGTCTCCGGTTTAAATTCGCATCCGTAGTCCATGGCAAGCTTAAGTAGGAATTGGCCGAATTTAGCCCTGTTTAAAGCATAAGCGCTCAATCCCTCAGCCACTATGCTGAGGCGACTCCTCATGTCGGGAGAGTATATTTCTATGCCCGGGTAGATTGCAAAATAGGATTCTTTAGGCAGGCTTAAGCCGAGCCTCTCCACATGATGAGACCCCAGAGCATCCCCACAGACCTTGTCGCCAACCCTATCCTCTGGCAACCTGTCTATAAGCAGTACTTTAAGCCCCTCTTTCGCAGCCTCTCTAGCCATTGTTGCACCGGCTACACCAGAGCCGGCTACTAGCAGGTCGTACAACTCCGCTTTTTAATAAATCGGCTTGGTTAAAAGGTTTCCCTTAACGGTTTTAAGGCGGTTTAGCACTTGCAGTGTCAGAGTAGTTTGAGAAAGTTAGATTTTGAAACAGTCACGGTCGTAGAAGGAAAGGCTGAGTTAATAGTGCCTAAACCAGATTATTACAGAGTTTCTCCAAATGAGTACGTACCCTCTAAGGCACCGGTTTTCTACAATCCATTGATGAAGGAGAATAGGGATTTGACTATTGCAATCGCAAGCGTCGTGAGGATGGAGAATAATCGTAGATTAGTATTCGGCGACTCTATGGCTGGGGTTGGCGTCAGGTCGATAAGAATACTAGTTGAATCGGGATGGGACGAGGCCTATGTTAACGATAGCAGTGAGAAAGCATTTGCAAACATAATCGTAAACATTGAGAAAAACAATCTCATTGGAAGAGCTCACCCCTCCATGATCGATGCTAACCTTTTCCACATAGAACACTCTTCTGCAGGAACTAGGTTCGATATGCTCGATATAGACCCGTTTGGAACACCTGTGAAATTCTTAGATACTGGAATTAGGGCAGTAAAGCACGGAGGCTTAATCAGCATTACCGCCACAGACACAGCCAACCTCTTTGGAGTACAGAGGAGAGCTGCTAAAATACTATATGGAGTCGATATTTTTAAAACAGGTTTTATGAGAGAAGTTGGCATTAGGGTTTTACTGAAAGCCCTCTCAGAAGCAGCTGCTAGAAATGAGAGGGGGATTGAGCCGATAGTTTCAATCGCAAGCAGGCATTATGTGAAGATTATTGCGAGGGTTTTAAAAGGCAGGAAACATGCTTTTCAAACTATTTCTAAAATAAAATTCCTCAAAGTTAGGAAAATCGGAGATTTTTATGAGCCGAGGGGGTTGGTTGACGCTTCGGATTTTAAGGTTGAGGATTCCTGTATTATACTGGGACCCTTATACGCTGGCGAAGTGTTTTCTAAAAGCTGGATTGAGAAGATTGTTTCAAACATTGATGATAAAAAACTTCTAGAGGGAAAAATATTTAAAATTTTTAACAGCCTACTTTCAGACGATCAAAAAACTGTCGGTAGTTTCGACTTAATCGGGTTATCATCGAGCCTACGGATATCCCCTCCCAGTGCAAGAATCGTCATAGAAAAGCTTTTTGAAAGCGGGTTCCGAGCTTGCAGAAGTGGTTTAGACCCAAATTGTATTAGGACAGATGCGGAATTAGAAGATTTGGTAAAGATTATTAAAAACCTTTAAAATATTTTGCAACTAAATAGTATTCGGAACTGCCCTTTCTAGAAGCCATGGGTTTAAACCTCTTTACCGATTTGAACATTTTAAATATCTTTTTATCTACTTTACGGGCATACTTGCCTTCGAAAACTTTAACGACTAGGCAACCGCCTTTTTTCAAGATATCCTTCAAGAGGCTGATGACTCTTTCAACCATTTCTATTTGCCTACCATGGTCTATTTCATATATTCCCGACATGTTTGGAGAGAGGTCTGAAAGGACAACGTTAAACTTATCACCCGATAGTCTTAAAACGCTCTCTGTAAAGTTTCCATCGAAAACATCCATAACGATCGTCTTAACATTTTCCAAGCCTAAGTCTTCAACAGGCTTAATGTCTACGCCAACAACAAGCCCGGAATCTCCAACGTATTGAGAAGCCACTTGGAGCCATCCGCCTGGAGCACAGCCTATATCCAAAACTTTGTCGCCAAGCCTTACAATTTTATACTCGTCTATTATCTGCTTTAGTTTAAAAGAAGCTCTACTACGATAACCCTCCTTCTTAGAAAGTAGGAAGTAGGGGTCATTTCTCCTCTCGTGTAACCAGCGCCTCTTTGACTTCAACTTCAGCCCCTCCAGGCTCTATTGTAAGTATCCACTTGTCTAAGAGCTCGCACCGCTCCGGGCTTATAACAGATTCCGATGCACATCCCCTATTGAAATACTGGCATGAGAAGCATGGAGAACCCTTCAACGAGTCTATCTTGGGTATTCTTCGGGTAGAATAGAGCTTGTATGTCCATCTTTCATTGTGGAGAACCTTCTCTCTTCTTATTAGACCCCACGATTCCAGTTTCAAACATATCCTGGAGCCCTCTCTGCTTGAAATGTTAAGCATTTTATACAGGTCTGTCTGAATAATGCCATCTTTAGACCGCATTATTATGTTTAGCACTTTCCCCTCCAGCCTATATCTTCGTGAAGCCTTCCTTACCACAGGAACCTCTCACCGTTTTATAAATGCGTCAAAAAGCTATAAAGGTTTTTGATGTTTCATCTTTTCCCAGGCTTGAAAAACACTATATCGCCCTTCTTGAGGCCCTTAACCCCCTTCTTCAATACTATTACTGCATAGGGCTCTTTAACAGGGCCTATCACGTCAGTGACGTTCCCCACTGGCCTTTTATCACTATCTAATACGGTAGAGCCCAGGCCGATTAGGCCTTCAATCCTTACCACGGCAATCCTCTCATTGATAATGTTTTCAACTACTCCTCTACGTTTCAACTGCTCACACCCCTGAGCATCTTGCCCACTTCTTGAATAAGTTTCCTCTTACTTAACCCGTTGCAGAATACTATTATTCTACCAGACTTGATATTGTTCATCCTAGGGTATGCTTTTTCATACTCCACTATGGTTTTCAAGCCAAGTTTATCGCAAACCTCTTTAATCCTGGTTAAGTTCGGAGAACTAATTGCAGTACTCTTCGGGATGCGCCTACCCATTTTACGAGAGAGTTTAGAATCGAAATATTGCGGGTAAAGTATTACATATCGTTCTTTAGAAAGCCTTTTCATCCTGCAGATACCAACTTTGCATTAATGACTCCGTCTGTACCAGGTTTTGAAGTTACGATTGCATTTCCCACTTCAGTTTTTATTATAGCACCTTTAGTTATTACCTTCATCCTGGCGAATTCCCTATTAGCAGGATTGTCGATTACGTCAAGGATCTTGGCTTTAACAACCTTGTCTTTTTCAACGGCAACGTTAGCATAAGCGGCTTGTACAACCCTTATTTTAAAACCTCCTCCCCTTACTCTAATCTTCTTAGTCTTATTCTCGTCGCCAATCTTTGCGAGTATAGGTGGCCTACCCATTTCATACTTACGTTTACCCCTATACGGGTTTTTCTTGCCGCCAGTACTCTTCCTCTTAAATAGATCCCCGTGGTATATGGACAATTCAGCTTAGATCCTCAAAAATAACCCTTAAAAACTTATTCCTATGGAACTGCATATATCTTATGAAGCCAGGAGGGAGCCTCCGGGCGCCTGAACGCATTGGTACCGTTTGGATTGGAAAGGCGATTTTGAGAATAAGCTCTCGGAGGTTTGTGAAAAGTAACGGGGAGGGTTTAAGGTGCATTTAGCTAGGATTGAGATTAGAAACTTTAAGTCCATACTGGACCGGCAGGTTATAAATCTAAGCAAGGGTCTCACTGTCATAACTGGAAGAAACGGCTCCGGTAAGTGTGTAGCACCCTGGACACCTGTAGCAAGGCCTTGGGGAGGAGAGCCTATAGAGTCTATTTTCCTAGAAGCATGTCAAGAAGGAACAAGGATTTATGAAGGAAAATGCGAATACATAATCCCCCGTAATAGGATTGAGATTGTAAGCTGTCAAAAAAGCCTGGAGGCTAGTGTTAACGCTGTTTTCCGCAAGCCCTATGACGGGTTTATTTTGAAACTAACAACTTCGTCTGGAAGGCTTGTTGAAGTTACTCCTGAACATAGGCTGGCAGTTGCTAAGGCTGGTTGTCTGAAATGGGTTGAATCTGCTTTTCTTAAACATGGAGATAAAGTATTAATCGTTGAAAACGGAAGAATTCAAACCGATATTATAGATAAGATTGAAAAGAAGAAATGGAAAGGCATGGTCTACGACCTTTACGTGAAAAATGTCGGATCTTACGTAATTGGAAATGGAATAATAGTTCATAATAGTAACCTTGTTGACGCGATACGTTTTGCACTGGGGGAGAATAACCCCAGGCTCCTTAGGACTGATAGGCTCTCGTCACTGGTTAATGATAATGCTGGAAGAGATTCCGAGGCTTACGTAAAGATAACAATAGATAATAGCGATTCGGTTATTCCGGGACAAGGAGAAGTCATCACAATAGCTAGGAAAATGGGGCGCGATGGAGAGAGTACTTATTACCTAAATGGCAGGAAGACTCCCAGGAATGTTATTGAAGACATAATTTCGACGGCAGGTCTTTCAGCCAGAGGATACAATATCATCCTTCAGGGAGAAATATCAAGACTTGCCGATAAGAACCCTGTGGAGAGAAGAAAGGAGATTGAGCAAGCGCTTGGCTTAGCTCAGTATGACGAGAAGAAGATGGAAGCACTTAACAATCTGCAACAAGCAGATAATAACCTAAGAGTTGCGCAAGCTAGGCTTCAAGAAATAGATAGGAGAATGTTTCAATTAGAAAGAGAGAGAAACTTACTTTTAAGAAGGAGAATGCTTGAGAAAGAAATAGAAAGGGTACAACTCATCATAGACTCGCTCGAATACTGGAGGCTTATAGATAAGCTTAATGATGTTTCTAAAAAAATTGAAGAAACCATTGCTTTGAAAAACAAACTTGAGAATGAGCTTATTCAAATACAATCTGAAAAAAGGAAGCTCATGGAGAAAATGGAGGAATTATTAAGAACAGTGCCGACGGTCAGCGATTCCAATAAGATCAGGATTGAATACGAGTTGAAAGATTATGAAAGGCAATTAAATCAGTGTTTGGAGAAAATAAAAGAGGAAAGGGGCAGGCTAGATGCGATTAAGAAGGAATTAAAGAAAGTGAGAAAGAAGAGAAACAGATTACAAAGGAAAATAAAGCGATTATCGCATATTCAAACTACCATAATGAAAAAACATGCTTCTACTAACGCTCTGTTTTTAAAAGCTTCAAACGAAAAAAGGAAGTTGTATGAATTAGAGAAAAAGACCGTAGAAGAGATTCTCCATCTCAAAAGTAGATTTAATCTGATCGAGAAAGAAATAGAGAAAATAACTGTAGAGGAAAAAAGCGCAGAAAAAATGTTAAAGGAAGTTCTAACCTATTACAATAACATTAAAAAGAAAATACGCATACTGAATAGAGCAAGAGAAAGAGATAGTTATAGGAGAAGTAAAGTAATAGAAAGATTAGTTAATCTCGAGAAGGCTTTAGCAGAAAGAAGGAAAATAATTGATAATACTTTAACTACGCTTAAAATCCTAACTGAAAGCATTGACGCGTTTAGAATATTCTTCGCAAAGATTTCTGGAGCTCTAAGCTATAGGAGTAGGAGTGAAAGAGAGAAAGCTATAGAGATTGTCAAGAAAACCTTAGAGGAAAAAGGTTTAAAGATTTACGGCATTTTGAGAGAATGCATTATTTTTCCAGAAAACATCAGGAGGGCTGTTGAAAGTATAGCTGGAGAATGGATGGATTCTATACTGGTTGAAAATTCATTGGACATGCTTGTATTAATAAACCTAATTGGCGGAAGAATAAACGATGTAAAAATATTGACTTCTGAAGGAGAAGTTGTGAAAAAGGAAGTACCAGTAAAACTCTATGGTCGAGGTACGCACATGATGGATTTAATTAAGTATCCTAAGAGTATTGAGAAACACGTATCGAAAATATTTTGGAATAGTGTTTTAGCAAAAAGCATTGAAGACGCGTTAGTTTTTACAAAGCATGGTTTTAAAGCAGTAACTCTAGATGGGAGAGTTTTTACAAGCGAGGGTGCTTCAATACCTAGAGACAACAATATGGAATTTGAAAGCTTATTAAGATTTATGAAAAGCTTTACTGAAAAAGCTGGAGAGTTATCGAATACGGCTGAAAAACTGGAACTATATATAAAACATTCTCTAAGCAAAAAGATATTAGAGACAACAGAGTATAGGAATAAACTTGAAGAAGAGTTAAGTGTTATCGATATGCATATAAATGAAATTGGAGAGCAATTAAATGTTTTAGCCAACGAATACTTGTCAGCTTCTAGGAAAATTAGCCAAATTTTCAGAGAACGCAATGTTAATAAAAGACGCATGCTTGAAAAAGAATTGGAGAGATTAAAAACCTCGTTGATTTTAAAAGAGGAGAAGTTAGTAAGAATACGTAGGAATATAAGAATACTCGAAGAAGAATTAGAAGAATTAGAAAGTAAAAAAACTAGAGAAAAGGAGAGCTTAATGAAAATCGAAAATATTGTCTACAACCTACAGAGGAGACTGGGAGAATTAAAGGATTTAGAGAAAGCAGTATTCGAAAGGCTTTGTGCAACTAGAGAGGAAATAACACGTTACGTTAGTCTAGCAAGCCAACTTAGGAATAAGATAGAAACGTTAAAAGCAGAGATGAGTGGGGAAGCTCAAATTGGACATGAAAAGGGTGAAAATGAACGGGATATATTAATTGAAGCTATTCGTAAACTCGATGAAGAATTAGAAGGACTGAATTTAGAAATCAATAGGGTTAAGGATGCTGAAAGAAGGCTTCTGGTCGAGAAAGAAATAAATGAGAATAAAATTGAAGAATTGAAGAGAAGAATTAATAACCAGCCTCTTTCAGTACCGGAAGAAATTAGAGAACAAGCGGAAAGGTACTTGAAAATTCTTAGAGAAGAAGTTGAAAAAGTCCAAGAGGTGAACATGCTTGCTATCAAACAGTATGAAGAAGAAGTAGACTTCTATAGAAACGCTCTAGAGAGAATAAATGAGCTTGAAGAAGAGAGGAGAAGCATCCAAGAGTTTATGGAGGATATTGAAAGAAGAAAGAGAGAAGCATTCTTAGAAGGGTTGAGTAAAATAAACAGTTATTTCTCAACTTTCTTCAATAAGATGACTGGAGGAGAAGGCTGGCTCCAGCCTGAGGATCCAGATAATCCTCTGGAAACGGGTTTGAACGTCTATGTTAAGTTCCCGGGTAAAGAGGCGAGGATAATAAGTGGAGTCAGTGGAGGGGAGAAATCTGTTGCAGCACTCTGCTTAATATTCGCAATGCAAAAACTTTTTCCAGCAGCCTTCTATATTTTCGACGAACCCGATGCACATTTAGATTACGTGAATATTGAAAAGATGACTGAGCTTCTTAAAGAGGTTTCGAAAGACAGTCAAATTATAGTAATATCTCTTAGAGACATTGTCGTCAGTAAGGCTGATAAGGTTATAGGAGTATACGTTAAGAAGGGGTCGTCAAGATTTATGGAAATGCCCAACGAGAAGGCTTTAGAGGAGATAGCTATTGCTGGATGAAGCTCGTGAAACAACTGAGATAATATTCGACTTAATAAAGCTTAGGAAAGTCAACCCTTGGGATATTAAGATATCTAGTATCTTGAGGCAACTATCCAAAGAACTACGTGAAAAAGGATATATGCAATTCACCCTCTCAGGACTATTGCTACTAGCCTCTTCAATAGTCTACTTGAGGAAGACAGAGACCCTCCTATCCATAGAATCCGATGAAGAAGAAGCCTCTGAAAGTGAAGAGATTATTGATGTCCCCCTTGAAGCCCTTGAAAGAATAAGCACTTTCGAAGTACCCCTCAGGCCTTCTCAGCCAATAATAGACCTTGAACAATTGGTTAAAGCATTACTGAAGATGCTTGAAAAAGAGTATTCTAAAAAAACCTTTGAAGAAGAGGAGCCTCTACCACCAATAGTACCACAACAAGACGAATTCATGAGGGATATTGAGAAGAAAGTCGAGGAGTTTAAGAGAAGCCTTGTCGATTTAATAAGCAATCAGGGGAAGGTATCGCTTAGATATTTGCTTGAAGGAAAACAGCCTCTTGAAGTAGCCAGAACTTTTATACTAATACTCTTCGTACTTTCTGAACCAGGTTTCGATATTGTTTTCGAAGGTGGAGAATACTACGTAGTGTTTGAGAATGGTTTCGAAAGAGCAGGAGTATAAGAAGAGGATTGAGGCAGCACTCTTCGCATCCGGTAGGCCTTTAAACCTATTGCAGCTTAAGTCAGCGGCTGGAGTTAGGAAGAGTGAGAAAGTTGAGAATATTTTAAGGGAATTAATCGAAGAATATAAGTCGCGGGACACTAGCCTTGAAATAGTCGAAATAGGCAAGGGAAACTACATGCTTAGAGTAAAGCCTGAATATACCTGCTACGTTAAGAGGCTTGGCGTAAAGCCCATGATCAGCAGAGCTAGTTTAAAAACTCTTACTCTAATAGGTTTAAAACAGCCGATTGCTCAGTCTAAGATAGTTGCTCTCAGAGGAACACATGCGTATAAACAGGTTCGGAAATTAATTGAAATGGGCCTTGTTGAAGCTACTAAAAGTGGAAGAAGCAGGTTGTTAAGGCTTACTCCAACTGGTTTAAGCATCTTCGGTGCACGAAACGATGAAGAGCTTAGACAAGCCTTAAGAAGCCGTTTGCAACCGTTTTCCTCTCATGAGCAGAATAGGGAAGATACAGGACAAGTTAAGTAAAACGGGAATAGATCTCCTTGTATTGAGGGAACAGGGGAACATAACATATGCCGTCAATTGGAGTAGGCCCCTTACAGGAATGCTTCTAATACCTAAAAGCGGGGAGGCTAAACTTATTACAAGCTCGCTTGAAGGTATTAACCTCCCCCATTCAATTAATGGGGTTAAAGTCGTTAGAGTCGGAAGAGGTGAGAGGCTCCTTCAAGGATTTCTAAGGGAGGTTGAGAAGGGTTTCAAATATGTAGAATTCGATTCTCTAGAAATGAGCGATGCACAGAAACTGGAAGAAGAGCTAGGAGTCCTCGTTAATACTAGAAGTAAGATCGTAAGCGAAATGCGTGTTGTTAAGGACCAAGACGAAGTTGAGAAGTTAAAGAAGGCTGCGGAAATAGCGAGCATAACGGTGAGAGAAGTTTTTGAAGAATTGGAAGAGGGAATTTCTGAAATAGAAGTTGCATGTAAGTATAATAGTGCAATCGTTTTAAAAGGAGCTCTAAAACCAGCTTTTGAAACAATAGTAGCATTCGGAGAAGATTCTTCAAACCCTCACTTCACTCCGTCTTCTAGGAGATTAAGAAAAGGAGAGATCGTGCTTTTAGACGCTGGAGCAGACTATTTGAATTACAAGAGTGATTTGACGAGGACAATATTGTTCAAGGGAAATGGTGAGAATAACACGCTCATGGAGATGATTGAAGCCGTTGAAGAATCAAAGAAGGCCGTTGAGAAAAAAGCTTTCCCAGGAGTTAAGGTTTGCGAACTGGATAAGTATGCTTGCGAAATACTTGCAGAATATGGTTTTGATAAGTATTTTGCACACGGGCTCGGGCACGGGGTTGGAATCGACATTCATGAGCCCCCTAGTATAACCCCTTTTAGCACTGATGAGCTTAAGGCGGGGAACGTCATAACCATAGAGCCTGGGATTTACATACCCGGCGTTGGTGGAGTTAGAATGGAGGATACCTACTTAATAACTGATTCTGGCCCGGTTAGACTTACTTCCTAAAGGCCAAACCTTCTCTTCCTCTTTTGGTATGTCCTTATGGCTCTTAAAAGGTCTATTTTCCTGAATTCAGGCCAGTAAACATCTATGAACACTAATTCACTGTAAGCAGATTGCCAGAGTAGAAAATTGCTAAGCCTCTCTTCCCCCGATGTTCTTATTATTAAATCCGGGTCTGGCTGAGGAAGGTGCGCAGTATACAGCCGGCTTGAAATAGTCTCTTCATCTATGCTTTCAGGATCCAGTAGTTTTTTCGAGACATCACGGGCAATGCTTCTTACAGCATCAACTATTTCAGCCCTCCCACCGTATGCAAAGGCTATATTCAAGTAGTGTGACGAATATTCCTCGGTCTCTTTTTCAAGCTTCTCTACTAACTGCATGATTTCAACGGGGATGAGATCTCTCCTCCCGATGACCTTGAAACGGACTTGTTTTTCATGCAGAATCCCCTTATTCATAATTTCCACAAGCTTTTCCTTGAACAAGCTTAGTATCAGCTGTATTTCTTCAAGTGGCCTCTTAAGATTCTCCGTGGAAAGAACGTATAGAGTCAAGGTCTTTATTCCCAAATCGTAACACCACTTAAGAACATCCTCGACTTTT
>Ga0209394_1000257_pt1 | contig 47785 bp, 62 predicted proteins | sample JNZ201metaG_FD_184122 | JGI IMG/M metagenome (GOLD analysis project Ga0209394, IMG submission 184122) | Hot spring microbial communities from Jinze hot spring, China to study Microbial Dark Matter (Phase II) - JNZ 20120812A (SPAdes) (version 3) ...
TTACTTTCCTCTCAATTATTTTTGCTTTACGGACTCCACTTTGGGTGTTTATGTGCTACTCCAATTATGTCAAGGATCTTCCACGTCATGAAGTCTGCTAAATCATCTATAGTCTTTGGGTTTAAGTAGAATCCTGGAGATGCTGGAGCTATTACTACTCCCATTCTCGATAGTTTAAGCATGTTCTCTAGATCTATTGTTGTCAGCGGAGTCTCCCTAATTACTAGGACCAGCTTCCTCCCAGTTCTAATGATATTATACATTGTTCTTTCAAGAAGCCTATGTTGGAGTCCATTAGCTAAGTTTGCAACTACATCCATACTGCATGGGACTACTACACCTGTAAATCCAACAGTATTATTTGAGCTAGCCAGCGGAGAACTCCAATCTCCATCGCTATAAACACCGTTCAAACACTTATATCCACTAAGTGTTTCAATTAAATTGCCTTTAACTTCATACTTAGCTACATTTAATGCTCCACTAGTATACACTACATATGCTTCTTCAATAACTCCCTCCTTCTTTAAAATACAGAGAGCTTCTATAAACTTAAGTCCATAGATTAAACCACTAGCGCCACTTAATCCAACAACTACTCCTTTAATCAAAGTATTCCCCCAAAGCATTAATTTAATTAAAGCCGCCTTAAATTACCTCACTGAATGAAAGGAAGCTATAGGGTCACAATTATAAAGCTACTGCCTTAAACTAAGACCTGCGCGGGCTCATCACAGTTCAGCCCTTTCGAGCTTCAGCACACTATATGCTTCTTTAAACACCCTTAAATACTCTCTGACCCTGATCTAACTCTATTGTACAGATGGCTACATCACTGCAGCATTGTGCTACCTCTCTGACGCGTCATCAATAGTACTAGGCAGAATAGAGGGGAACTACTGTTAGTAAAGCTCCACTATGGACTAGAGCTGAGTTCAGCTTAGCGCCTAGCTCAAGTGTGTAATAAAGGGGTTTTGTTAAATGGTCAGCGCCCGCTTTAAAGAGCTTTAACTCACGCCCACATTAATGGATCGTCTCCCGGATTCCTCTTCATCCCACTAAATACTAAAGCTATCCAGGAAATAAACTTACTTTATCAACTTGAAAGGCTTTGGAAATATATCACTTAATTTTACTGCATGAACTCTGCCTGTAGAGGTACTATAAGAGATAATCAATGGATTTTGGCTGAATTCAGCAATAACTTGTCTACAGGCACCGCAAGGCATTAACGGCTCTGGGTAATCAGTCACTATAGCTATAGCAACTATGATTCTATCTCCTCCAGCGATCATAGCTGATACAGCTGATCTTTCAGCACATATCGTAAGGCCGTAGCTTGAGTTCTCTACATTTACTCCAACATAAATCCTCCCTCTATCTGATAGGATAGCTGATGCTACATGTACATTACTATATGGCGCATAGCTGTTTCTCAAAACTCTTTCTGCTTCACTTAACAGCTTATTGAGAGATTCTTCACTTAACTCCAAGACTCTTCCCCTCACTGTATCCTCTAATAAGGGCTTTTTCATTTACTTCAACGGCCCTTCCCTTAAACACCCTTCTAACGGCTTTAATTGCTGCCTCTAGACTTATGTAGTTGCAGAGCTCCTTTGATAAAGCAAGAGAGCAGCCCAGTAGAATTACGTTAGCTGCAACAGCTGCCTTAAGCTCTTCTCTAGCAATCCTTGATGCCTCCACTATAAATAAGTTAACTCTCTTACTTAATTCATTCACTATTTGCTTAAGGCTCGGGTGCTTTGATAGTGGAGGAGGCCAAATGAATGAATCCATAACAACTAAGGACTCCTTATTTGCGTAATCTATGTATCTAGCTGTCTCAATGGCCTCAAGTCCAATCAATAGATCGGCTGCACCTCTGGGTATTACTGGAGAAGAGCCAGGGCCAAGCCTTACGTGAACTACTACAGAGCCCCCCCTTTGACTAAGCCCATGTACTTCAGCAATAGTTACATCAACTCCACTTTCAATTGCAGCACTCCCTATCAATTCTCCAAGAGTTAAAAGTCCCTGACCTCCTACACCAGCTATCAATATGTTGAATCGCTTTAAGACCACAGCTCCCTCCACCCCATCCCCCCCTCTCTCGACATAGTTATAGCGCCGTATGGGCATACATGCGCGCAGAGCCCGCATCCAGCACAAGCTTCTTCAAGTATCTGTAGTTTACGAGAGTCCTTCTCTACAATGATCGCTGGACACCCCAGTAAGTTTACACAAGCCATACAGCCAGTGCAACCATCAGTAATCCTGTAGCTCGGCAAAGCTATTCCACGAGCTCTAGCAGCTCTTAAGACTTCTAGAGCACACTTCATCCTAGACACTATTGCAACATGCTGTCCACTTAAGTACTCTCTATAGGCTTTTACGAACTCCTCCACAGCTCCCCCTACATTCATTGGATCAATAACATAAGTCTTAAATCCGATGGACTTCAGGAGATCTTCGATGAGCACCTTCTTAACTTCTTCACCGACGGCAGTAAGGCCTGTGCCGGGGTGAGGCTGGTGGCCGGTCATTGCTGTACACGAGTTGTCAAGCACTAAGATCAGCACTCTCCCGCCGTTATATACAACATTTATTGATGGGGGAAGCCCTGCATGATAGAACGTTGAATCACCTATTACAGCAATAACTGCGTTTTCAACTACTAAGCTAAGCCCGTGTGCTACTCCAATACTACCCCCCATTTCTAAGCTTGTATCTTGGACTCTAAATGGAGGGAGGTAGCCAAGGGTGTAGCAACCAATATCGCCTGTATATATAGGATCTCTTACTCCTACTTTATTTGCAGCTACCTTAGCTATGTAGAAAGTACTTCTATGTGGACAGCCTGGGCATAGCGTTGGAGGCCTTGGAGGTATTGGAGGATCCAGATTCACGGGTTCAACTCCAATCCACGGAGCTGAAGGCTCTTCGCCTAAGAAGGCCTTAATAGATTTATAGACGATCTCTAAATTTAGCTCAAAGTTCGCTGGCACACAGTCCTTGCCGTGTACTTCCACATCAACGCCTTCTTCAACAACTATCTTAGATAATTGAAGTTCTACAACGGGATCCAGTTCTTCTACCACTAGTATCCTTCTCGCATAGCTCAACAACTCCTTTATAGGCCTAGTGGGTAGGGGAACAGGCATAGAGACTCTCACTAGAGTAAAATCATTCCTCATATTCATTAGGTCCAGTGCTTCATCTACGTGTGCATACGATATGCCTGAGGCTACAATAGCCTTCTTTAATCCGGGGTTTTCAATGGATATGAATGGCTCTACTCCAAGATTCTCTCTAATCTCTGCCCACTTATTCATTAAGGCCTCCTTGAGCTTTCTACTATGCGTAGGCACTAAAACATATCTTTCAACATCTTTCTTAAATGAACCCTTAGTCTTTACTTCCCTCGGTACATCAGCTTCATATACTATAGGCTGTCTTGTGTGGCTAAGCCTAGTTGTAGTTCTAAGTATTATTGGTAGGCGGTATTTTTCGCTGACTTCATATAAGATCTTCGTTAAGCTATAAGCATTCCTAGGGCACCATGGCTCAATTACTGGTAGATGCGATAAAAGCCCATACCACCTGTTATCTTGTTCATTCTGGCTGCTATGCTGGCTTGGGTCATCTGCTGAAACTATTAAAAGGCCACTGTTTACTCCTGTGTAAGCACTACTCATCAATATATCTGAGGCTACGTTTAATCCAACATGCTTCATTGCTACTAAAGATCTAACGCCAGCTATAGATGCTGCATAAGCTGCTTCAAAAGCCACTTTCTCATTAGTGCTCCACTCAACATGCATTCCTACCTCCTTAGCTACTTCAGCCAGTGACTCAACTATTTCTGTACTAGGAGTTCCTGGATAAGCTGCTGCAAAACCAACGCTAGCTTCAATAGCTGCTCTAGCTATAGCTTCATTCCCAAGCAATAGAACTACAGAGCCCTTTCCAAGCAATAAGCTTTTCTCCACCAAGTGAGTCCACCAAACAATCATTGTGTATAACGTTAATTAAAAATACAGTAGAAGTAAGTTTAACTCCATTAATGCATTCTACAGATGATCAAGCGTTCAAAACGAGCTTCACTAATAACTTAAAGGAATATCAATGAACTATAGGCTGTGTAAAAACGCTGAGAACTAATTGCTTTAGCTCAAGTCGCCGACTGCTTAGTGGGAATAGAACTTATTAATATTTTTCATTAAAGCTTAATTATGTGGGAATACAGCATCAAACATATTAGTTTATATATTTTTATACATATCTAATACCTATAGGTGGGAATGTGGCTCCAAAAAAGAAGATTTATGAAGATAGGGACGTAGTAGTGATGGTTGCCCCGAGAGATACTGAAATAGGGGAATTAATTGTAGAAGCAATTAAGGAGAAGGGATATCCTATGGCGTTTGACGAACTACGCTTAGAGTTTAGTGGAATAGTCGGTGAAGATAGGCTTAGGAGAGCTCTTAATAAGCTTATAAATAGTGGGATACTAATCGAGTTCCCTGATGGAAGCTTCGGCCTTCCTGGAATGGAGCCTAGGCCTGATAGAGTCAGCTCAAGGAAGAGGAGGAGAAGGAGTAGAAGAATTTACTTAGATATTGCAGCAAAGCCATTCTATGTAGCTCCTAAGCGGTAAACCTATTTACTTCCATTAATGCACTTGTAGTCACTCAATATAACGCCATACCTCTTAGCTAGCTCGCAGAGAAACGAAGTTGGTACTATAGCTCTTGCACCACGCTCTGTTTCAACAAGATATGCCTCCGGAAGTATCTTCCTTACTCTACCTTCCTCTACAGTCCAATCTAAGTATACTGTGTACCTAGTTGTCTTTAAATACGCTCTCTGCCTTTTAACTCCAAATTCATCAGTGAATACTTCCGAGAGTCTTCTGCCATCAGTGCATGAGCCGCTTTCATCACAGTTAATTTCCTTAAGTACCCTCACTTTCTTAGACAGAAGCTTAGTGAGAAGTTCACTGCTCAATAAATCCTTTAGAGGCGTTGTTTCTCCACGCTTCTCTTCACCCGCTCTCCCCATTTCTAAAGCAATGTGCTCCTTACCTCTACGTAAGAGTTCATCTATTAATACTTCTACATCACTGTGTTCAGCTAAAACCCCCGATCTATCTTCTCGTTCTACTCGAGTTCCTTCCTCAACCCCTCTACTTGGCTTAGATAAGTGAGCAAAGTACTCAGTTAGAGTCTTATTCTTTTTAGATTCCCTAGATTTCTTTGGCACACCACTCCCCGCTCTCTACGCTATTTATATAAGACGTGAGGATTTTATTTTAAAAAGCCCGCGAGGATTATTAGGTTACTCAGGGAATTGACTTATGGAAAGGATCTGTGGTTGGATCGTTAGATTAAAGGTAGTTGGACGTGTGGCAATAACTGAAGTAGCAACCGATCTTTATAGTAAGCCTGTGGTGGTTGCTGTAAAGAGTAATAGAGATCCAGAGTTATTCAGTAAAGTCAAGGATCTTCCAATAGGCACAGCTGTCTGTATTAATGGAGAAGTCTCCCCAGAGCAGAGGAGTAAGCGTGGAGTAGAGTACTTGGCTAGAGACATTAGGATTTACTCTAAGCCCAATGAATCAATGCCTGTAGATCTTGTAGGTAAGGTTCCAGCACTCCTTGATACAAGAGTAAAGTACAGATATCTATTGATCAGGAACCCCGTCGAAAGATCCATTATTAAAGTTAGAGCCCTAGTACTAAAGTTAGCAAGAGAGTTTTTAGAGAACAGGGGATTTATAGAAGTGCATACTCCAAAGATTGTTGCAGCAGGCGCTGAAGGAGGAGCAACGCTATTCCAAGTAAAGTACTTTGAGTCAAATGCTTACTTAAGCCAGAGCCCACAGCTCTACAAGCAAATGCTTATGGCCAGCTTCTCAAAAGTCTATGAGATAACTCCTTACTTTAGAGCTGAGAAATTTAACACTAGAAGGCACTTGAATGAATCGTGGGGAATAGATGTTGAGCAGGGATTTATAGATAGTGAAGAGGACGTTATGAAGACTTTAGAGGAACTAGTAGCATACATAGTTAATGGAGTTAGAGAACGTGCATCTGAAGAGCTGGAGCTTCTCGGCGTTGAAGTAAAGCCTTTATCAACGCCCTTTAAGAGAATGGACTTCCGTGAAGCAGTGGAGTTATTGAGGAATAAGGGATTGGAGATACCTGAGGGAGAAGACCTATCTGAAGCTGCTGAAAGAGAGTTAGGAAATATTATGGCTGAAAAAGGCTGTGAAGCATACTTCATAAAGAAGTTCCCGTGGACTGCAGCCGGGTTCTACTACATGAGGGATGAGGAAGAGCTTACTGCAAGAAAGTTTGATCTAGATTATAGAGGACTTGAAGTAGCTAGTGGGGGGCAGAGAGAGCATAGGTATGAAAAACTTGTTGAGTCACTGAAGCTCAAGGGACTTAATCCAAGCGACTTTGAATACTACTTAGAGGCATTTAAATACGGCATTCCTCCTCATGGAGGCTTTGGACTAGGCGTTGAAAGGCTGTTGATGAGCTTATTAAACTTAGATAACATTAGGCTAGCTACAATATTCGTTAGAGATAGAACAAGGCTTACTCCATGAGGGAGAGGCTTTGAAGGCAGTACTCCTAGGTCCTCCTGGAGCTGGAAAAGGGACTTTTGCAAAGTACTTTTCGCAAAAGTACTGCATACCTCACATAAGTACTGGAGACATATTTAGGTTTGAAATTAGTAGGGGGAGCGAAGTAGGGCTGAAGGTCAAAGAGTATATTGAGCGCGGCCTCTTAGTCCCAGATGAAATAACTATTGAAGTTATTAAGAGAAGGCTTAGTCAAGCAGATGTAGCTAGAGGCTTTATACTCGACGGATTTCCAAGAACTATCGGTCAGGCAAGGGCTCTCGAGGACATAACTAGAGTAGATGTAGCCATATACATATACCTCCCAGTAGAGATCGCTATAGAGAGGCTGAGCTCGAGATTTATTTGCCCTAAGTGCGGTGCAATATACAACTTAGTCTATAACTCGCCTAAGGAAGACTTAAAGTGCGATCACGATGGAGAAACTTTAGTTAGAAGAAGAGACGACGAACCTGATGTAGTGAGGGAGAGGTATAGAGTCTACTATCAGACCTTCAGTTCAGTGATAGAGTTTTATAGAGAAAGAGGCTTATTAGTGGAAGTAGATAATTCAATTGGAAGCGATAGAGCTATACCAATGTTAGAGAGTTTGCTTAAAGAAAAGGGAGTACTTATATTAAAAGAGTGCGCAGAGGTTAATTAATGGAGGATTCATGTAGGGATCTGAGTGAAGCAATTAGCTTAATGAAAGTACTGCTTATTGATAGTAGGAAGTTCTTTCACAACGAAGTATTGAATAGTGATGGCAGAAAGCTCTACATAAAGATCCTTAGAGCTATATTAAAGCACTGCCCTAAGTATAGGAGGATGCTTCAAGGCCTTAGAGGAGTTTACACTCTTGAAGCAGTCATTAAAGTTGCTGAAAGGATCCTTGGGATGAGTGAAGGAGAGATAAAATCTATGCTTTCACTAAGTGAAGAGCGGTTACTTCCTTAACGTAGGCATGCAAGCCATTTCCCCATAGGCTTCCCTTACTATGCAGTTCTTACAGCCTCCACCACTCTTTATTGGAACCATAGCTTCTCCAGGGATGCTCCCATACCTCACAGTATATGACTTAACTTTAGCTGTTGATGTGAGTTCATCCAATAGTAAGTGTATTTGGTTAACACTTTTAGCTAGCGCTATTGCATAGACTTTATTGTTAACGACTACTGCAGCTAAAACCCTATTACACTTATACATGCGTTTAGCCAGCTCTTCCTGAGAGCTCTCCACTTCTATCTCTATGAATGCAGCTATTGATCCATATAGGCTGGCCTGCACTAATGGTTTAAGAGTCATTAGGCCGCAGTCTTCAAGCTTACGCATCTTCCATCTAAGCGACGAATATGACATACCCACCTTAGCTGAAACTTTCCTTAAGCTAATTTTTCCATTTTCAGCCAAAATAGATACTATCATCGCATCATCTATGGAGTCGTTTATCAGCGTCGACACCATTCAATAATAGTAGCTAAAACCTCTAATAAATTTTGCCAGCTGAAGTCGTAAACGATGAATGTTAAAGCAATTAATTGCATTCGCATCCTGAATCTAAAGACCGATTAATGAATTTAAGAACTCTTAGTAAAATACATCTGTGCCGAGAGCACATTATTTGACCTACTTTAGAGGAAAAGACTTATAAATTCAAGGCATGGTGCTCTTCTATGAAGTTTTTATCAACAATGAGATCGGCGCTATTGAAATAATATAGGGATCAGTTCATCGGGCTTCGTTATATTTGTGCAACTAGCAATCTCTATGAATTCATTTCCACTGATTCCATAGAATAGGAAAGCTATTATTTAGTCACAGATCTTTCTTAAAAGTTCTCAGCATTTTACAATGCCTGCATCACGTTATTTGAACACATAATGTGCATAAACTAATGGACTTTCATCAATAAATACTTTCAATAGCTGGTTTAACTTATGGTTTATTAATGGTTAAACTTAAATACACGTAATTAACAAAGATCGATTTGACTTTACTTAGGTGTTAAAGCCCCCCGAAGAAGTAAGAAGGTATTTAGCGCTCATTAGCCGATACGCTTTAAATCTTCCGCGTTGCTCACAGCTTTAGAACTGGTACTGGGATGCTACAAAATGGATTTAATTATGCTTATAGTTGAAGCATTAATAATTGTGTATTTAGCGTCAGCCACAATGCTTCTAATTAGAGTTATTCGAGGCCCAACGTTATTTGACAGAGTGGCTGCTGTAGATGCTTTAAGCTACGACCTTACAGTATTCATGGCTCTACTAGCGCTTTACACTGGTAGATTGCTAGTAGCAACACCCATGATACTCATATCTCTCTGGGCTTATGCATTAGACATTTACGTCTTAAAGTTCACAGAGTATGGAGAGATGGGTGAGTAAATGACCGATCTTCAATTGCTTTTAGAAACTCTAAAATACGTTGGTGCAGTGCTCCTATTACTTGGAGGATTCTTTGAAATTACTGGAGCTATAGGAGTACTAAGAATGCCTAGCTTCTTTACAAGAATGCATGCAGTTACCACCTCAGCCGTAGGAGGCACAGTCATCCCACTATTGGGTATATTCATCGTATCGCTTACTAAAGTAGAATTAGGATGGAGTAGAGTGTATTTAGCCTTACTCTGTATAGCTTCATCAATCCTAATACTGATCATAGCGCCGGCGGGTACGTACGCACTCATAAAAGCAGCAAGCGCTTCTAAGGTAGGGGAAAGAAAAGAACTAGCAAGTAAAGTAGAGGAAGAGCCATGCTCTTAACAGTCATAGTAGTCTTCGTAGCTTCATTCATCTCAGTTATTGCTGCGTACTTAGCAGTTACAGAAAAAGATCTATTAACAGCAGCTGTTTACACAGCCCTCTTAGGCGCCTCCTACACACTCATATACTACGTACTCATGGCTCCTGACGTCGCCCTCGCTTACATACCTGTATCAAGTGCTCTCATCCCATTTATACTGATCGTAGTTTTGAAGAAGACTGAGAGGTATGAGAGATGAAGAAGAACATTGCAGTAGCAATCTCACTGGGGGCATTAACACTCGCCTTAAGCCTGGTCCTCCATGTAGGAGGACTGGGAGTTCTACCACCTAGAGCTCTACGCAATCTAGCTCAAACAGTTGTTTTAAATACTTACAATCCATGGAATGAGACGTTGACTTCATACTCACTCAACGCTGTAACAGCCGTCATATGGGATTACAGAGGTATAGACACGATCTTTGAGACAGCAGTATTGTTTGCTGCTGTAACAGGAGTGGCAGCTTTATTTCAAGGAGCCGTAGAGAAAGTAGAGTTAAGGAGGCGTGGTATGCCCTTTATGCTGAAGACTTCTACAAAGATAGCGCTATTACTCATAGCACTTGTATCCATATCTCTAGCTTTCCATGGCCACTTGACTCCTGGCGGAGGATTTCAAGCAGGCTCAGTATTTGCTGTTATAACAGCTCTCGGTATAACCGTTTTCTCCATTGAAGCTCTATACAGTGCAGGTTTGCGGATAAAGAACTTAATGAGGGTTAGGTTAATGGCTTTAGCATTAATACTGTCTATAGCTCTATTACCGCTTACTACATTATTGGCAATAAATGGTATAGCTTACATAGCTCAAAACCAGGTAAAGGAGGATTCATCATTTGCTATGCCGGCAGCTTTCTTCAATACACCTCTCGCTGGCTCAGTTTTCTTCTTCAATGTGATTGAATTTATAGCTGTAGCAGCAGCACTATCGTACATACTGGTGTTCTTCGCAATGCGTAGAGAGGAGTTAGAGCATGTTTTAAGAGGCTGTAGAAAGTGAGTGACCTTCTATCCCTTGCATTCACTACAGCCGTTACAGCATTCATAGTTAATATAGCTATAGCTTCCTATGGGGTATTCATTAGGCCATCCCTCCTCAAGAAGGCTATATCAATCATAATCTTCTCTGACTCAATAAACATACTAGCAATAGCAATAGGCTTTAGAATTACAGAAGCTCAGTATCCTTCGCTCCCTGTGCTTAGTGAGAAGCCTAAGACTCCAGGCGACATAAAAGCATTTGCAGAAGTAAGCGTTGACCCACTGCCGCAAGCATTTGTAATTACAGCTATAGTCATAGGACTGGCAACAACTACAGTTCTACTGGGCTTAATTATCCTATACTATAAGCATTTTGGAACCACTGATATAAGGGCTTCGTTGGATGAAGACTATGAAGAGGCTATTTAATAAGCTAACAATAGCTCTACTATCAATGGCTTTCTACGCAGTATTTACAGGCCTTGCAACAGAGCTAACAATCCTTACAGGCCTTGTAGCTTCAGCCGTAATTGCATTAACGCTTGAGCCAGTGCTCATTAAGGGAGAGTTGAAGCCTAAGGATTTTGTTAAGCTCATATATTTAATAGAGTACTTACTCTACTTTGCAGCAACAGTGCTTAAAGAGCATTTTAAAATAGCAAAAGTAATTCTTAGCAGAAAGATTCACGTAAATCCAATCATAGTAGAAGTTCCATTTAACTTAGAGAATGATTATGGTATAACTCTACTTGCATCTACAGTAACTAACACTCCTGGCACAATTACTTTACATGTCGATAAGACTGGGAAAGTACTCTATGTACACTGGCTTATGGCTAAAACAATGAATTCAAGTGAAGTTAAGAGAGAAATTGTTAAGGAGTTCGAGGAGCTAATTAAAAAGATCTTTGGGTGAAGAATGTGGCCATAGAGCTAGGGCTCATACCATTTACATACCTTATGTCTGCAGTTCTAACAGCTTTGTTACCAACAACTACATTAAGTAAAAAAGTGGTGGATGCTGTAGCAGTCTTGAGCTCTGTAAGTGGGCTTGCGCTTGCATTAAAGCTTTTCTTAACTGTCAACAGCACTGGCATAGCTCTATATAGATTTGGGGGTTTTCCGCCGCCACTAGGAGTAGTGTACGTTGCAGATGAAGCAAGCTCTATGCTGGCACTTCTTACATCCTTTGCCTTATTTTCATCAACTCTATATGCAGTGTGGTTAATTCCCCATGAAGCTAGGCACATTTACTATACACTAACGTTTCTCCTTGCAACAGGAGTCCACGGATGTTTATTTACAGGCGACATCTTCAATTTCTACATCTCAATAGAATTAATAGCTGTATCGTCATATGCTATAACAGGCTTTTATAGAGATAGGCCGAGGGCTATTAGAGCAGCAGTCATTTATGGCATTGCTGGAACCATTATAACTTCATTTCTGCTCCTTGCATCATTCACGTTGTACGGCTCTTATGGAACTCTAAACATGGCTGATGTATCACTGAAAGCACGTAATCCAAGCGCTGTAGTCGCATTCTCCGGGGGGATTCATGGAGATATAATGTTAGTATCAAAGATCTCGCTAGCGTTAGTTACGTGGGTTTTATTATTTAAGTCTGGGATCATGCCTAACCACTTCTGGCTTCCAGAAGCATATAGAGCTGCTCCTCTATCAGCAGTAGCATTGTTTACAGCAGCCGATATAGTAGGCATTTATGGATTAATTAGGTTTTACTACAGTATCTTCACTAAAGGCATTGTTGTAGAAGACTTTAGGGCATTGCTTCTCAAAGCACTAATGTTCATGGGAGCAGCATCTGCTGTGGTAGCGGCTTTATTAGTGGCCAGGCAGAGAAAGGTTCGTGAATTAATAGCATATAGTTCAATCTCTCAGTTTAGTCTAGCTCTTCTAGGTCTAACTACTGAAGCCGGTGAGGCGATAGCAGGATCGCTGCTTCACCTTATCGTAAATGGACTTGGCGATATGGCTGTGCTCTACAGTTCAGGCATTCTCCTATGCATACCTAGAGATGGCGACACACGCAATAAGCTGATCTTTGCTATATCCCGCGCTACTTTAGTTATAGGCATCTTAAACTTATTCGGCGTAATACCCATTCTACCAGGGTTCTGGAGTAAAACGTACCTAACTCTCGGATTTATCCGGGCTGGAATACCGCAAGGTGCTGCTTTAGTGCTTGCTTCATCAGGTCTTTGTGCAGTAGGCTATTTGAGAGTAGCTCTTAGATTGCTTAGCTCAAGTAAAGTAGAGCAGCAGCTTGTAGGGCAAGGAAGTAGAAGTGTAGTAATTCCTATCTTTGTACTGTCATTATTAGCTGCTACTACTGTAGCCCTAGGTATGCTACTTCTGTTGTCCAGTAATGCAAGAGAGGCAGTCATTAATTATGGATCGCTGGTAATTGCTGTTGAAAGATATGTTGAGAAAGTGCTTTCATCAATATGAATGTACTAGGCTAAATAATCTTACTCACATAGTTTCTCTAAGAGGTGGTTAAAACTTTATGCTTACAGAAGTAGAGACAGCGAAGATCGCTATTCCACTAGGACTAGTGCTAATCGGCAATATCCTTCGGTTAAGGAGCGGAATTTGCAGCACTGTTCTCAGAGTCTTAGGATTTTTCTCACTTGGATTAAACATAGGGAAGATAGACTTGTTTAGCGATATGCTAATAATCTCATCTATAATCATAGGCACAGTTATCGCAATGTACACGCCTCACTACTCCCACTTAAAATACGGTAACTTAGGTCTAGTAATGCCTGTTGATATATTCTTGCTCTCAATGACTTTAGTGTTTGCCTCTGAATACCTCATAGAGCTTATCACTTTCTGGCTATTAACGGAGCTCTTGGGGTTTCTTCTAATAGCCTATGACTACATTGCAAAGAAGGAGGAACAAGCTATGTCTGCTGCAGTAAAGTACTTGGTCTTCTCAATGATTCCAACGGATGTAGCGCTCTTTATACTTCTAGCAATTACAGGCTTTGCTGAAGCTTTTAACACTCCTCTGAGAAGCATAGCTCCAAGACTCGCCGATCCAGTTGTTCTGACTATGATCATACTTGGTTTCTTCTCAAAGGCAGCTATATTTCCACTCCACTTCTGGCTTCCAGATGCTCACTCAGTAGCGCCGTCGCCTGCTTCAGCGCTTTTATCAGGCTTAATGGTTAAAATGGGAGTGTTTGCTATATACCTTCTAAGCCATTATCCAATTAATAGAGATCTTGCTGCTTCCATAACTTTATTCTCAGGATTTCTCACGACCATATATGGTGCTCTACAAGCATCCACTCAATGCGATGTGAAGAGGCTTCTAGCGTATAGCACTACGTCTAATACAGCCTTAATAGCAGTCCTCATGGCGCTCTACTTGGTTTCTAGCGATAGAGTTTTCATAGAGGCTGCAATGCTATATACTGCAGCTCATGCAGTGTATAAGGCGTCAATGTTCATGGATTCTGGATTTATTGAGCTACTAACAGGTGAAAGAGATGTTAGGAGGCTTGGCTACATTGGTCAAATAAGTCCATTGGAATCTATGGCTGCGCTCTTGTCGGTGCTAGCGATACTCGGCATTCCTCCATCCATGGGCTTTTTAGCCAAGGTATTCACATTTGCCTCCATATCGCGTTACATCACTATATCCTGGATCTACATAGCTGCACTAATTGTAGCTTCCATTAAAGTATCTCTCTCAATAATTTACAACATTGTCTACTTAAGATCTCATTTCAGCGTAAGAGGAACTATTCAAGCTTCCAACATAAATAGGGGAGCACTTATATTACAGCCATATACTTTCATAGCCTCACTACTATCGCTCATATTAGTACTTGCACTCTACATACTAGACTGCTCAGGCTACATAGAGCTTGAATTATTTAAGAAATTAACTTCGTTTCTAGCCTCATCACTCATTCTCTTCGCATTCCTAGGATTATCCCTATATAAATTCTTTAAGAGCATTGCTATAGAAGGGTGGAGGCAGTGAACTTACTGCATTACTTTAAGCTATACTTAGCGTTAATAGTCTTTCTAGCTACTACATGGAGCATTGTAATTGAAAGTTACTTTCTAGTAGAAGCAGCATTTAAAGCCGCTATCGTCATGCTAGCACTCATAGCTTTCGAATACTCATTTAAATTGCAAATTAAGAGAGGTAAAGCAATATCGCTTGCTGCATCAGCAATTATAACACTATTTTACTTCATGAGTGTTGGCAGCATTGATGCTAATGCGGCAATAGCGGCTTACTTATGCTTAGTACTCCTCATATCGCTTAGCTTTGGAAAGCCGAGGGACATATACAGCTTTGTAATAGAGGAACTCCCGTTACACTATGTTGCATTAGCATTTTATTGGATTATAGTGGGGAGCCGCGACATAGCTTTAAGTACAACTATGTTAGCTGTAGTGTTAGCAGTCTCTGTAGTTAAAGCGCTGACTACTAAAATTCACGTAGGCACAGCCTCTAAAGAAGTGCAATCAAGCTTAGAGAGAACAGCTATAGAACTCCATCTACTGGAGGAAGCTAGTGCTTTAAGTAAGGTTAAGGCAAGGCTTGAAGCTGTGTGGAGCGTGATTGGACATAAAGCAACCCTGCTCTTAGAATTTCTACAGAATAAAGTGGTGAGTGAAGTAGCAGCTGTAAATGGATTTAAAGCATTCAATGAGTTTGTTAAAGCACTGCTTAAAGCAGAAAATAATAATGTTCTACAGACCATGCGTAAACTTGCAAAGCTCGCAGCATCTATAATGAATAGCTTCATTAAAGTAGAGAGGAGAATTGGAGAAATCCTCCACACTATATCATCATCTATTGAAATGCTTCAACACTCGATGGAGCGCTCTTTTCTACTCCTACTATTCTTAATGAGTGTACTCCTATTAGTGGCAATACTCTTCTATATAACTTTCACAGCATTGCAGTAGAATGTGGGGCTAACTAAGCCTTACCGTATTTACATTAAGTTTTTGAGAAGGCACATGATGTATAAATTACACTCAGCCTTTCAGGAAGGATTCTCAAAAGATCATGTAGTATAATGTTTACTGCTCAGGACCAGTATCTTCAGAGTCACTCTAGTTCACTGTTAATCAGTTAAATAAGCTTCACAAGCTTTCACTTGCCCTTCAGATAGAGGGGAAGCGAGTTAACTTTTGCTGCCTCAATAGATTCCATCGCTTTTAAACAAATAATAAATGAAGTGCGGCGGCCGGGATTTGAACCCGGGATCTCCGGCTTGGAGGGCCGGCGTCCTAGTCCAGGCTAGACGACCGCCGCACCAGCGTACTCTTAGTATACTAGGGGTTTTAACTGTATAAAATCCTGTGTTTAAATAGTATTCCTCAGTGATGAGAAGAGGGTCTCTTGAGTTACTTAAACAATGAAGACCGCTGGAAAAACTGAACTAACTATAGCTATTTAAACCACTTCAAGGACTATAGTAGTGGCTGCCGCCGTAGCTCAGCTGGGAGAGCGCCCGAGGAGCATCTGGCTCCGGCGAGGCTGAAGACCGGGTGGTCGGGGGTTCAAGTCCCCCCGGCGGCACTCACCACTTATTATAAGATAAGTTATGTTCAAGATCAATGGTTGGAGTCGTAAATATTTATGCTAACTGTTAAAAATGCGCTGATAACTATGAATATTTAACCAGAGTTGGGAGTTGCTGCCCGACTATGGAGACTGTATTTATTCCATTTACGAGGTACTTAGTTGATGACTTTATTGATGAATGGGCTAAGTTAGTGAACGATAGCTACTTAAGGGCTGGAGCTAGCGTTCACATACTCATTTGGCCTAGAGTAGAGAGTCCTCCAATAAAGTGCTTTAACTTCAATAGAGCTCAGTATCACAGTACTTGCATACTATCATGGCTTTATGAAGTACTGGCAAGTAGAGTAAGCACATATTACTTCATTGGGATTGGCTACATAGATGCATACGTAGAGCGCTTAAACTTCGTCTTTGGGGAAGCAGCTCCAGGCATGAGGGTTGCTGCAGTCTATACTAAGAGGCTTCTACCACAATTCTATGGCTACGAACCTAACTACAACTTATACTACGAGAGAGTGGCTAAAGAAATAGTCCACGAGCTCGGCCACTTGTTTAACTTAAGCCACTGCATAGATAGGAAGTGCGTTATGAGCTTCAGTAACAGCGTTAATGAAGTAGATTTAAAGAGCAGGTTCTTCTGCAGTAAATGCAGTAGATCTCTAGTAAGCTATATGTCTAAGACGAAGTAAGCCCTCCATGTGTTTTCACTAAGCAGTATCCTCATTAAGTGATAAGTGACTGCTTTAACTTCAATCCTTGGGACATGCCTATTTAAGTCGAATTCCTCTCCAATACAAAAGCCCACGAGCTCGTACTCAACTCCATCAGCAGCTCTGCGGATTTCAAGTTTTTCAGCAACTACTTCTTTACACATAATGTTTTCAGAGTAATAAAGTATTAGTAGTTCCTCAAGCCATTTATATAAGAGGCTCTCAAGGTCAAATCCGAGAGCTTTAACAGTCTTCTTAACTCTCCCATCAATCCTACTGGTGTCAGTCATGGTTTCAAAGAGCGCTAAGCCAGCATTACTGAATAATTCAAGTAGATCGCTACCATATGCCACTATGTATACATCAGCTGTATGCTCTAAATACTCAAACTTACATCGTGCTCCATTCATAGATGCTCTACAAGTAGTTGAAGCCTCATGCTTCAATGCATCCACCTCTTTATTAGAATCTTTGTTATAACTCCCTTACACTTAAAGCATAACGAATGCTCGTCCATTGAAGTATCGCAGCACCTTTATACATATGAGGAAACTAAAAGCCTTGCTTGCTCAGGTTCATACTTCCAGTCACGTGGGAGCTTCCCTACACGAGTGTAATACTTCACTAATCTATGTATCTTAGATTCTATTTCTTGAAGCCCCTTCTTCGCCTTTAAATCCTTTGGATGTTCCTCAAGGTGTTTCCTTAAGTTCACCGCACGCTTCATTAGTTGCAGTAGGTCCTCTGGTACAGGTAGCTTTAAACCATGTTCGCTAAGTATCTTTGATACTTTTTTACCGGTCACTTGCTTTACTAAAGGTATGCCAAACTGATCTCTTAATATTACTCCTACCATTGATGGCATATATCCTTTTTTAATTAATTCCACTACAAGTAGCTCTACATCCTCCGGGCTCAGCACTCCACGAAGCCACTTTGGAGGCGAAGCCCTCACAGGCCTTGTTGAATGAGACTTTCCGCGATCCCTCTTCTTATTCATTGATTACCCCTCAACTGTATACAATTGCTTTAACTATATAAGCCTTTTAAATTTTTAATAGATTAAGCAAGCTCTCTAGAGCTTTAGCTACAGCTTTAGCTCTATGACTAATGGAATTCTTCTCGTCAATACTCATTTCAGCAAAAGTTCTAGTGAATCCATGTGGAATAAATATAGGATCAAAGCCAAATCCCCCCTCTCCTCGCGCTTCTTTAGATATTAATCCATTCACTCTGGCAGTCTCAGCAACTATTAATCCATCATATACTATTGCTACAGCTGATTCAAAGTATGCTTCTCTATCCTCTACTCCATCCATTAGCTTTAGAACTCCTTTAACTCCTAAAGTTCTATACACGTAGCTTGAGTAGGGCCCGGGGAATCCATTTAACGCCCTTATGAATAAACCAGCGTCTTCTGTTAGTACAGGCATTCCACCACTTGATACGTAGTAATTTATTGCTGAATACAGAGCTATTTCCCTTAAACTATCGCTTTGCACTTCGAGCTTAGGTGCATCGACTGTCTCTAACTCTACTCCATACTTTACTGCAACTCTAGCTATCTCCTCTACTTTACCTTTATTTGATGTAAGTAGGTAGAGCTTTACCTTATGCATACCTATCCTTGGAGATCCTTTTCTTAAGCCTTTCTTCAACATACCTACCCCTTAACCTTATATCCCTTACTTTATCTTTAAGCTTCTCTACGAAGCTTATGGAGGCATTCATTAAATAGCCCTTCCAAAAGCTATTCATGAATGCATCCTTTAGCTCTGGATACAAGAGTTCAACGCTACGATCTAGTAAGTGTACGTCTATAGCGTATTCCTCTAAATCCTTACTATAACCTGATAATCCAAAGTCTATTATATAGATCTCATCTTTAGAGCTTATTAATGTATTGGCTAAAGTTAGGTCTCCATGGTAAACAGAGTTCGCGTGCATTATACTTGTTTGACGCCCAATGTCTAGAGCTATTTCAGCTACTCTATCTATAGGCATTTTGCTGAGGCATTCAGACAACCTACATCCATCTATGTACTCCATAACTATTATGCCGGCATCAGGATCTACGTAAAGCACGCTTGGCGCTCTTACTCCAAGTGACCTTAAGTGAGTCATTACTTTTGCTTCAATTAACGTTCTTCTATGCTTAAACACTCTGTCATATTCAGGATGCCTATAGGGCTTAGAGATCCTTAACTTCACTATTGCTGGAATGCCTAAGAACATCGTCCTATAGATCTTTGCTTCAGCTCCTTGAGTTAATTCAATTAGTCCTCCAGAAGCCAAGGTGCATCAACCTCGTCAAGCCTCCACCTCTGCCTTACGAAGGCTTCTTCAGGTTTAACGACTACTCCATAAGCGTAGTGTAATAAGCCGTTCCAAGCTATCATAGCTCCATTGTCTCCAGCGTAGTCGGCAGGCACAGTATAGAACTTTGCACCGTGAATTGATGCCATTGACGCTAGCTTATCGTTAAGAACTTTGTTTGCTGCAACTCCACCAGTAAGCAGCACTTCGCTTTTTGCTGCAAGCACTAGAGCTCTTTCACTAACTTCTACAAGCATATTGAATGCCGTCTCCCTTAAGCTTAAGCATACGCTCCCCAGCTCCCTCCTACTCTTTGCTTCTCGAGCTTTCTTAAGTGCAGCCGTAAGTAGGCCTGAGAAAGATAGATCGTTTCCCTTCACAGTATATGGAAGATCTATGAAATCCTCACCCCAGTCAGCACATACATCCACTTGGTGTACTCCGTTAACTACATATGGTGGAGCTAAACCAACTTCTCTAGCAAATGTGTCAAGCAAGTTACCGAGAGATATGTCTAGAGTTTCTCCAACAATTCTATATCTCTTTCTCCTCTGTACAGCTATCAATGTATTTCCCCCAGAAACGTATATCACTAGTGGATCCCTCAAGTTGTTTAGCAACTTTCCTATCTCTATGTGAGCCACAGCATGATTCACCGGTATTAATGGCTTAGAATAGTAGCTAGAAAGGAATCGAGCTATTGTTGCCCCCACTCTAAGGCATGGGCCTAAACCTGGGCCTAAAGCTACAGCTATAGCTGAGACTTCGCTTAACTTCACTTTAGCTTTACTGAGGGCTCTATGGAGAACTTTTGGAGCTTCCTCCGCGTGGTAATTGCTTGCATCTCTAGGATGTATTCCGCCTTTCTCAGGAACATACTTAGAGAACTCATTTACAAGTATTTCTGGTACTCCACTGCTTACTCTAACTATCCCCACACCGAAGGTGTGAGAAGTTGACTCTATCCCAAGTATAGTTAGCTCACTCAAGCCGCCTTCATGAATCGATCTAGCTATGCTCCCTAATAAACTCTGTGTAACTGCATTTTCCACAGTGCCACCTGGGAACAGGGCTGTTGTGGAAAGCCATGATGCTCCCGCATCTGGGGCATCTTCTATTCTTAAGCCTTATTATTCCCTTTGAGTAGTCATATTCATAAAGCTTATTTACGTATGCCATAATTCCATCCCCTTTAACTAACTTCATTTCTTTTAATGATGTACTCTGGCTCAAAGACTTTTGCTTTCTCTGAAGACTCATACACATGTGCTTCAACTATCGTTGAATTCATTCCTTTCTCACTAATTATTCTCCTTATGTATACACAGTTAGTGCTTACTCCATAAGCATTGGCTAAAGCTTGCCTAATTAAGCTCCTGGACGGAGTTCCTCTACCGCTGTGAAATACTCTAACAATTACTTCCCTTCTCTTTATTAATGGATTATACTTCTCCTCAATTACTCCTCCTTCATATCCTTCAGCTATAGTTATGGCAGTGCTTTTGCTCATCTACAGTCCCTCAACTTGCTCTTGATATAAGTTGAGGCCTGGTTTAAATGCTTTGAGTAACTTAAAGTACTTTACTCTCCTTAAATTAAACTCCACTAATACAACTCCAACTCCTGGCTGTCCATAGATTGCCCTCCTTACTTTAGGATTTCTGGCTAGTGGTAATAACAATAGATCTTCCTCGCCAATAACTGTAACAACACCTTCATTAACGCTTGCTAAAGTACCGGCTGATTGAGCAGTTATAGTCCCTCTGGGGTTAACTATGATCAATCCTTTCGCCACATAATTAATTAACGGACTCCTCATAGTAGCTCCATCCACTACTGCTAACTTGCATTTAATAGTTGAGCAAACTACATCGCCAACACAACAATCTATGGCTACACCTAAGTCTTCGCCATAAATGATGGTGCGAGATGTAAATAGCTTTCCATGAGGCTTGCTGAGAACAGCCCTCATCCAACTGGGCATAACTAAGCTTAGTGACTTCACTTCTACCTTACCCTAAGTGCATACCTGCCGGGGCGATTTATTCCAAGGGCTTTAGCTACTTCAGACTTCTCTGGACTGACTACGAATAAAGCTCCCTCCCAGTCCTCTGAGAAGTTAGTTGACTTACACACAGGACATACTTCAGCTTCTCTATTAACTAACGACTTACAGTTTCTACAAGCTTTAAAAGGCTTCATCTTAACTCTAGCTCTTCTAGTTGAAGACACTTACTCCACCACAAAAATCAAGTGCGTTCATAGTTAATAGAGCTTATAAACATTTGTCTGCACACTCCTGATGTCAATTGCTTTATGATCTAGCTGCTTTCTCCTTGGATTTAGCTAGCCACTCTACTTTACCTAAGTTCGGCTGCCTTATCGTAAGGCTTATCCTTAGACCTTTTTGAGCAGATGCCGCTATGTTATATATTCTAGCCCTAACTACATCCCCCTTCTCTAAAAACCTTCCAGAACTAGCTAGTCTAAGCGCTGGCCTAACAGGATCATATTCTATCTCTTCTTCACTTATCTGAGATCTATGTATGAATCCATCTACAGCCCCCAAGTCTACGAAGACGCCGTAGTTAGCTACTGTAACTACTTCTCCTTCAACAACTTCCTGAAGTACTGGGTTAAACGCCAACACTGTAAACTCTGTTTCATGATAGCTTGCCCCATCTCCGTGAATAACTTTTCCTTCAGGCGCTGGATTTGCATCAAGGACGGCTATTATTACTCCCAGGTTTTTCGAAACAACTCCCTCATATGTATTGCTGAGTACTTTAATGGCGATTCTTTTAAGAGGCTTTTCAAAGTCCTCTGGAGGGATTCTTATTACGCTCTTCAACTTATAGACTCTATACAAATGCCCCACCGTTAAAGTTACATAGTGCTCTGTGACTCCAACATACTCTTCTCCTCTCTAAAATATATTTCAGTTAACCCCTTCTCCCTCAGTTTTTTCCTCAACTTTCTATCATTAGTTGCAACTAGTGCTTTCTCCCTTAATGCTGCTTCAATTATTAATTCATCGACTCCCTCAGTCCCGCTCTGTCCTAGGTCTACTATAATGCATTTAGCCTTAATGAGTTCAAGAGCTACTGCAGCTGCCTTCCTTTCTTTTGGAGAACCCGTGCTAGCTATTTTCTCAAGTTCCCGCTTCACCTGGCTTAACACTATGAATACAGGCTTTGAATCCAGGATCTCTTCTATTTGCTCAAAGATCCCAAATCCTTTACCAGCCATCATTAACATGTTTGTATCGAGAATTACTTTTGGCTTATTCAGATTTATTCACCTATACTTTCAATAACTCCATGCCCTATTAGCCTCCACCTACCGAATACCTGTCTACTTATAGCTACTCTAGCGCCTTCCCAGGCAACTAATGGATCTCTTAAAGTTATGGCAAGTTCATCAGATGTAACTCTCTCTATACTGCCTATCCTTATTGCTGTACCAACAATAACAACTATTAGTTCTTTAGGCCTCATGGGAGGTGCTTTAACTAGCTCTTTTGTACCAACAACTCTCTCCATTAATTTATACTCAATTGATAAGTGTCTTACAACTGGAGGAAGGTGTCCCGGCTTTCCAACAATGCTTCCAATTAATGCATCTGCCTTAGTTAAGCTTGGATCAAGGCTTGTCCCTATAGCAACAAGCCCTCCAGGCCTAGCCTCCTTTACTTCTATTTCCCCAAACCTTAAGCTATTTACATCCGTTATAAGTGGCTCATACTTATATTTACCAGGCCCTATAGGTACTTTCACTCCAGGCCTTATCTCTATTTCATCACCTACACGGATGACTCCTTGCATTATTGAACCACCTATTACTCCTCCAACGAGTTTATCAGGTGGTGTACCCGGCCTGTTGACTTCAAAGCTTCTGGCAATGAACATCAGTGGAGGCTTAGAGGGATCTCTTTCAGGAGTCGGTATCACTTCCTCTATTGATTGTAGGAGTACATCTATGTTAGCTTTATGCAGTGCACTAACGGGAATTATTGGAGCTTCCTCAGCCCACGTACCTCTAAGAAAGCTCTTTATTTGCCCATAGTTTCTTAGAGCCTCCTCTCTAGTCACTACATCAATTTTATTTTGAACTACTACAACTCTCCTTACACCTATTATATCAAGTGCTACGAAGTGCTCTCTCGTCTGAGGTTGAGGACACTGTTCATTAGCTGCCACAACTAATATAGCTCCATCCATTAACGCTGCTCCTGAAAGCATTGTAGCCATTAATGCTTCATGACCTGGGACATCTACGTAGCTAACTCTCCTCAGGAGAGATGAGTCACTTCCATCTGGGCACACTTCTTCAATTATGTAAGATTCTGGAGGCTCAAAGTTACTGCAGTATGCAATAGCTCCATCTGCATAACCGAGCTTTATAGTCATTCCTCTCTCTATCTCCTCACTATGTCTCGATGTCCAAACGCCTGTTAATGCTTGAACAAGCGTAGTCTTACCGTGATCTACGTGTCCAACTACTCCTATATTTACTTCAGGCTGCTTTAATTCCCAAGGCAATCAATTACACCTATTCCTTACACTACTTACTATACACAACCTTCGTATTTACCTGCACTGTCTCTAAAGTTATCATATTTCCTCTAACAGTTTTTCTCATTCTTTCACCTCTCTCCCTTGGATGAAACCCTGGAGGAGATGAAAGAAGTACTTTCTTCTTAACTCCGCCTGGAATAGCTGGTATCATTGGGAAACCTGAGCTATCGCTTCCACCAGTTATCAATAATTTATAGCCCTTTAGCCCGACTATGGAGCCATCTATTAAGTCCCCTATCTTTAAGCCAACTAGCTTTGATGCTGCATCATCTCTTAACCTAATCTGCCATGAGCGTGCTCTAAAGATCTCTCCTTCAACTTCACTGGCTCCTACTTTATCCATAAGTAAGTCGCTGCTCACTCTAACTTCATTCTCAGGTATGCTTTCATCTACTTCTACCTTAAACCTCACATTAACTCTCTCCCTAGTCCCTGGTTTATACATCCTTATTGTGACTACTCCATGTATAGCGCCGAGTTTTTCAACTAGAGCTCTCCCTACTCTTGCTATAGGCATTTTGTACCCCTCCTTAACATCTGCATCATATGGCAGGTCCTCTCCAACTACCTTTACCTTAGCTGAATAGGGCTTCTTGAAAGCCTCGGGATCCGATATTACTACCTTAAATTCTACCATGCCTCATGCCACCTCAGTCATTTACTGAAGTTTAAATATTTTAACTCCTCTCAACCCTTAAAGGGCTTAGCTAATTCATGGAGATACACTTCTATATGGCCATTGGATTTGGATACTTAACAGTGGCTTATAAACCTTAATTACAGCAGTAGAAGCTGTGATAAATATTTTACACTTTTTAAACATATTCCTAAGCTAAGCTTACGCATATTAGTAATCATAGTGGGGTGGCGCTATTGGAAATAAATCGAGAGAAGACTTGGATTAGACAGCCGATAGTTGTTGTACTAGGCCACGTAGATCACGGGAAAACTTCTCTGCTAGATAAAATTAGAGGAACAGCTGTAGCTAAGAAAGAACCAGGTGAAATAACTCAACACGTAGGAGCAAGCATTGTTCCAGAGAGCGTGTTAAGGAAGGTATTTGAGCCATTGAAAAGGCACTTCCCTAAGCTAGTGATAGAAATACCAGGCCTTCTCTTCATAGATACTCCAGGGCACGAGCTTTTCTCAAATCTAAGAAAGAGAGGTGGAAGTGTAGCTGATATAGCTGTATTAGTCATCGATATACTTGAAGGAGTAATGCCTCAAACAGTTGAATGCATAGAGATATTGAAGGAGAAGAAAGTGCCTTTTGTTGTAGCAGCAAATAAAATAGACAAAATACCTGGCTGGAAACCCTTCCCCAATACTCCATTCACTGAGTCTATAGTTAAACAAACTCCCCAAGTGCAAAACGCCTTAGATGCAAGAATCTACAAACTCGTAGAACAACTACATAGGTTTGGCTTCAATAGCGATAGATTTGATAGAGTAAAGGACTTTAGAACCACGGTAGCCATAGCCCCGCTTTCAGCTAAGACAGGCGAAGGAATTTCTGAACTACTAGCCTTACTAGCGGGTTTATCGCAAGTATTTATGAAGAAGAAGCTCATTACAAGCTTTGAAGCAGCTAAAGGAGTAGTGCTGGAAGTAAAAGAGGAGCCCGGCTTAGGGACGACAATGGATGTAGTAATATACGATGGATTGATTAGGAAAGGCGATATAATAGTTGTTGGAGGGAGGTTTGAACCCATAGTTTCTAAAGTCAAGGCCCTCTTAATGCCGCGCCCTCTTCAAGACATGAGAGCGCATGAAGGTAAATTCATAAATATTGATGAAGTTGCAGCTGCAGCAGGAGTTAAAGTAGTCGCTAATAACTTAGAGAATGCACTTGCTGGTTCACCGCTCTACGTAGTCCCTAGTGAAGAAGCTGTAAGCGACTACGTATCTAAAGTTAAGGAGGAAGTTGAATCAATTAGAGTGAAGAGTGATAACGTTGGAGTGATAGTTAAAGCAGACACTCTTGGGAGTCTAGAAGCCCTAGTAACAGCACTAAGAAGGGAGGGGAATCCCGTTAGACTAGCTGACGTAGGGCCTGTATCTAGAAGTGAAGTACTGGAAGCTGCAATAGTGAAGAAAAGCAAACCCGAGTATGGAGTAATAGTAGCGTTCAATGTAGGCATTCTTCCTGACGCTCAAGAATTAGCTCAAAGTGAGGGAGTAAAGATCTTTGTTAATAACGTCATCTATAGACTCCTAGAGGAGTTCACTGAGTGGATTAGAGCATTTAGAGAAGAGGAGAAAAGGAAGTCCATAGATTCATTAATAAGGCCTGGAAAGATAAAATTACTTCCAGGCTTTGTGTTTAGGAGAAGCGATCCAGCAATAGTAGGTGTAGAAGTCTTAGGAGGGAGAATTAAGCCCGGCTATCCACTGATGAGAAGCGATGGAATGTACGTTGGAGACTTAATGCAGATAAGAGATAGAGACAACGTACTTAAGGAAGCCTCTAAAGGCATGTCGGTTGCAATATCTATTAAGGGAAAAGTACTCGTAGGTAGACATATTGATGAAGGCGATGTGCTCTATACAGACATACCGAAGGACCATGTAAAGGCGTGGGCAACGAAATTTAAGAGTGAACTGAGCAGCGATGAAGTTAACGTATTGAGGGAAATTATAGAGATAAAGAAGAGAAACGACCCTCTTTACGGTTTATTCACGGTCTAGAATATGATGTACTAGGTGTAAAACCCTAAGCTTTAAAGCATTAATTCATGTTCGTTGAATATTACGCTTATCTCATATGCAGCACTATCCACGCTATCACTTGCATGAACAGTGTTTTTTAACTTAGATAAGGAGTAGTCTCCCCTAATGGTTCCAGGGGGAGCCTCCCTTCCATCCGTAGGGCCTATTATTGTTCTAGAGACTTTAATAGCACTTTCGCCCTCTATCACCATGGCTACTACAGGCCCTGAAGCTATGTAATTCACTAATTCATTAAAGAATTCCTTTCCTTTATGAACTGAGTAGAATTTCTCTGCTAACTCCCTGTTGAACTTAAGCATCTTTAATCCAATGATTCTAAACCCCTTCTTCTCAAACCTACTTATTATCTCCCCTATAAGGCCTCTTTCAACGCCGTCGGGCTTTATCAATATAAGTGTTCTCTCGACAACCATAGCTGCTCACCATAGGGAGTTATGAAAGTTAGCTAACTCGTCTCTCCTTAACTGCCCACTTTAACTTCCTTGGATCACTTCCATAAAAGTGCTTCTTCTTACACTTACTACTGCAAAACCACAGTATTGATCCATCGTTCTTTACGTACATTAGGCCTGTTCCTGGCTCTATGCTTCTTCCACAATAGCTGCAGGCAATAGCTCTAGGCATTTTAATTCCTCAACAGCTCTTGTTTAGTCGTATAAAGGGTTGATATACTATATAAGCTTTTATCCCTCAATAAAGTTTAGCTACTATAAGCGCTATAGTTAAGGGTGTATCCATGAGTGCGGAGAAGAAGGTGATTGTAGAGCAGTCTGAGTCAAACGTAGTTGAGGAAATAGGGTTTCCAGCGGAAGTAGTCCAAATCATTGGAAGAACTGGAGTTACTGGAGAAATAACGCAAGTAAGGGTGCGCGTACTTGAGGGAAGAGATAAGGGCAAAATAATAACTAGGAACATTAAGGGCTCCGTGAGAATAGGCGACATAGTTATTTTAAGAGAGACTGCGCGTGAAGCAAGAAAGCTTACTACAAAGTAAGTTAATAAAAACGCCATTATTGATGTTAAGGCAAGGGAATTTACTTACTGGCCTTAGTCCTTATTTCATGTACAGCTCTTATTACTTCTTCAACTAAATCCTTAGCATTACCTGGATCAACTATTGCAGCACTAGCGGCAGCAACCTCTATGCCGGAGGCTTCGCCAAGCCTTTTTTTACTTGGTACATAAACGTAAGGTATCTTCTTTTCATCACATAATAGCGGTAGATGCATAACTATTTCAGGAGGATCTACATCTACAGCTATTAGCACTAGCTTTGCCTGCCCTCTCTCTACAGCTTTAGTAGTTTCATTAGTGCCTTTCTTTATCCTACCCCCACTCTCTCTAGCCTTTCTCAGTGCTTCATAGGCTTTTTCAGATACTTCAGGCGGCACATCGAATTTTACATGAACGGGCCTACTCATATTATCATCCTCCTCTTCTATTCGTCAAATCGTATTACATGTAGAAATAAGTACTCCCTTATATAAATATTGGCTACATATGAGCAAATATAGCTCTAATCCCTGCAGAAGTTCTCTCCACTCTCACAAAACCATATCTATAGAACTGAATTATGTCACCGCTCTTTACTCGTTCTATAGATCTCTCTGCATAGCCAAATGATCTAACTATTGAGTCTCCAAACGGCTTAAGGACTTCTACAGTTATGCAATCACTCACCGGCACCCATTGAACTATCTGCAAGTCATTCTTTTGCGCAGTCTCCAAAGAATTATCAATGTACATTGCGTTGATAACTGTTCGTCCATTACTGACGTGCTTAACAAACTTAATATTAGCTAACTCCATGAGTCTTATCATACCTTTCTGGACTAGCGTTTCAGCATCGCTTTTAGCTAAATATATTGAGAGCCTCGGCCCCTTAAACACTACTTCATCATATGTCTTTAGCGTTGGATGACGAGCTATTTTAACTGAATGTTCCTTGGGAATCCCTTCAACTACTACTTCAACAGGGTCCTCTACATACATGTACCTATAAGCAATAGGATCTATGATCTTCCTATTTATTGCGGCAAGATTTGCGTAGCTTATCTTAGCGTCTAAAGGACTTAAGCCCACTTCCCTTATGACTTCATGTATTGCTTCAGGTACTATCCCCCTCCTCCTCAACGCTGATAGAGTTCCAAATCTAATGTCATCGTAAACTTCGTAACCTTCCCTAACTCTCCTTCTCATCAAGCTTTTGCTTAATACAACTCCTTCTAAACTCAACCTTCCAAAGTGTATTGCCTCAGGGTATTTCCACTCCAGTCTATCGTACATATATTTCTGTTTCACAGTATTAGTCATGTGCTCTTTTCCTCTAAAGATGTGAGTTACGCCCATTAAGTAATCGTCTACTCCAGCAGCGTAATTATATGTTGGCCAAACAATGTACTTATCTCCAACTAATGGATGGGGGCTTCTTGAAGTATCTATTATTCTTAACGCTACCCAGTCTCTTACAGAAGGATCCGGGTGCTCTAAGTCGGTCTTTACTCTAACTACAGCTTCTCCCTCAGAGTAAGCTCCTTCAATCATTTTATCAAACTCTTCTAAGTGATTGCTGGGGTCAAGGCTTCTGTGAGGGCATTCCTTCTTCTGATTCCTAAGCTTTCTAAATAAATTGATATTGCATTTATCAACATAAGCTCCTCCACGCTTAATTAATTCTTTAGCAATCTCATAGTATATTGGGAGCCTTAAACTCTGTATGTACTCTCTACACCACTTAATTCCAAGCCACCTTAAGTCCTCCTTTATTTTAACATAGGAGTCAGGAAATGAAGCTTTAATCCTGGGATCAGTGTCTTCAAATCTCAAAACCATTTCCCCACGATACATTTCAGCATAGATGTAGCTTAAGTAAGCAGATCTAGCGTTTCCAAGGTGTATTGTGTAATCCGGGTTTGGTGCAAACCTCGTCACAACCCTTCCTTCAATAGCATTTGGAAGCGGCGGCAGCTTCTTTTCAAAAGTCTTCCTCTCCTCAAGGAGTTCTGGCCAATTGCTTTTAACAATGTTTAACTGCTCTTCTAAAGTAAGTCTATTCACTTCTTCAACTACTTGAGAAATCAATGGTATTAGTTGTTTAATAAAGCTCTTTAAACTAGGCTTCTCACCTACTACTTTAGATACAACTGCATTAAGAGAAGCCCTTCCTCCATGCTTAACTGCATTTAACAATGAGTATTTGAACGCTAGATCACGCAACTCCTTTAATTGAGATTCTTCTAGCATGCTCTTCACCTACAGTTACCACAATGTACTTCTCAGGCTTTAGCCATACATAACCTACTACTAAAACTACTATTCCACTGCAAGAAGTTCTGTAAGTTCTAACATCCCCCTTGCCAGTCACTATGCTGGCCAGTTTATCTCCAACGCTTATTACATCTCCTTCACTTACGTAGATTATTGCAGCACGACCAATTACTTCATCAATGCAAATAGGAGTACCTTTAGGTATAAAGATGCCCTCGAGATCTTTATTAAGGCTAAGCCTTGGCACAACTACTATTGATCTCGTTGTAATTAGTTCCTCTATATTTAAGGCTTTTTCAACAACATCTTCATAGATTACGTGCCCGTAGAACTTCTCGCTTACTACTTTTTTGGAGAGGAAGTAGTGTTCATCAACTACATTTATATAAGGCTCCTCTCCGCCTCCTTCAATGAACACCTCTGGGTATTCATAGGAGTTCACAAGCTCAACCTCCTTTACTCACTAAGTAATCATCTACGTTTATTCCCCGTGAGCGCATGTAAGAAAGAATCCTACTACCCATGTATAGAGGCTTCTTCTTTAATTCTAATACACTGCTAGATCCCGTTAGAAACATTATGGCTTTAAGACCTTCAATGAATAGATTTAAGTATTCTAAACCCCTTTCTACTCCACCATTAAATAATGCCTTAAGTATTGGTCGAGCTATTCCAACAAGATCTGCTCCTAAAGCTATATTAATTGCAGCTTTATAGCTTGACCAAACTCCTCCACTAGCTATTATCGTTGATCGTGGGACAGCGTATCTACACTCTATAACTGATATAGGTGTTGGTATTCCCCAAGAACTAAGCTCTTCAGCTAATGCAGCTCTCAATAGATCTCCAGCTCTTTTAGCTCTAGCCCCCTCTATCTTTATCCAACTTGTGCCACAGGCTCCGGCTACATCGAAGATCTCTACACCGATCTTGGCAAAGGCCCTTGCAACCTCCATAGAGAGACCTGTTCCAACTTCCTTAACTATCACCGGCATGGCGATCTCCTTCCTTAAATCAGCTAGCTTATCAAGAAGATCCTGTGTAAAGGATGTATCACCTTCCGGCTGTATTAGCTCTTGTGCAGGGTTTAGGTGTACAGCAAGAGCATCTATATCTATTGAGCTAACTGCTTCAGCTACCTTACTATAACTATATTTGCCCAGTATTGTTATCCCGATGTTCCCTATAACAGGTACTTCCTTCGCCACATCTCGAACGATCTTATAGGTTTTAAGCACCTCTTCACTGTAGTTCTCAATTAGCGCCCTCTGGCTCCCAATACCAAGAGCTACCTTAGCTTTACTAGCTAGCAATGCTAGCTTTTCATTAATTTTAGCTGTAGCTGGATGGCCTCCAGTCATTCCTTCAATAACTATTGGAGCCTCAAGAGAATACCCTAAGAAATCCGCAGTCAAAGTGACTTCTCTAAATGAAACTCCTGGAAAGGCTTGGTGCACTAGCATTATATCGCTATATATGTTGCTGCAGTTGTTTTCATAAGTCATCTCATCGATTAATGCAAGCTCTACGTGCTCAACCTTTCTACACATAGTGTTGCCACTCATAAATACACCTTGCAAGCAATTAATATGAACTCACGGTTTATTAACTTAAGGCAATTTATTGAATGACCCTAGTTCTGCATCTAATAACTTATGGAGGCTACTGCTATGTAATTATCCATGTCAGCTACATATACTTCTCCCCTACTTCTAGATTGAAGTCCGTAGAGTATGTAGTATATTGAGTTCATAGATCTAGATGATAGCTCAATTATTTCTCTACAATTACTTAAGCCTTGCTCAAGAATGCACTTGGCTAACTCTATCACGGCATAGCCTCCTAAGTGAATTATTATAGATCTTAGGGGCTCCTTAACTGTGGGCTCACTTAATTGAGCTACTTTAAATACTTCAACAATTTTCGGCTCTAATCCCCCGCCTCCGAGCTCTATGAATCCTTCGCTATGTCTATAAACTATGGGTTTTCCAACAATTATGGAATACCTCATGGGGGTCAGTTGAGCTTTTCTAATTCCAATTAATGCATCTATTGAACTAGTTACCTCAATTAAATCATCACTGCTTAATCCGAAGAGTTTTGCTGTCTCAACAGTTAGCGATGCATATACCCCGAGAGCATAATTGAGATCTCCTTCTACAATTACCCTGAGACCTCGCTCAATAACTTCACTAGATATAAGTTCATAGAATGAATGCAGAGAACTCGCCAAAAGATCGTAGTACTCACCGCTGCCTCCATCAGCTAACTTAACTTCAACTCTTTTACAATCTCTTGTGCTAATACGTGTAGTTATCTTCATATTGCTTAAGAATACTAACGTGGGATTATTTGATTCCAATGGTGTTGAGAATAGAGGTATAGGCAGTCTGGACTCTATTGTTTTCAATAATCCCTCCTCTGGATTAAATGAGCTTACTTAGCTAAGTAAAATCTTATTGATGCGTAACCTACGACAGCCGACTTATCTCCAGTTATGTCTCCACTAGTAGCGTATTTAAGGAGCTCTGCTCTAGCCTTTTCAGCACCCATTGTTTTTGCATACTCAATTAGCGTCATTATCCCTCCAGGTCCACATATACTGATGTCTAGTTCACCCATAGTTTTATAGAAGCCTTCAGTATCCAGGGAAACTATTTTCTCTATAGCCTTTAGATCTTTTTTTACAGCTATGCTGTGAGGCTCGTAGTGAGTCATATCGCTACTAGCCAGCAGCACTGCATCTCTCCCGCTCTTCGTTACAGCATTGTATATTGCTTTAGCTAAATCTCTAGATACTTCTAGTGAGTGCATCATTATGACTATAGGCAGTATTTTGAACTTGCTTCCAAAAAGATACTGAAGAAACGGTAATTGCACTTCTACAGAGTGTTCATCTGCGTGGGCATAAATGTCTTCTTCCGCATATGAGCTCTCGCTAATGACTCCTCTAGCCAATTCTTCATCAACTTCAACTCCTCCTAATGGCGTAAGCCACTTCCCCCTTGGATATACTGATACAAGGGCTCCATAGCCTGTGTGATTAGTGCCAACTATGATTACAGTCTGAGGAGTTCCCTCCAAAGCTAGTCTGTAATAGGCGTGTGCAGCTATAGGTCCACTATAGATGTAGCCAGCGTGAGGTACGACGAAGCCCACACTCTCCTTCAACCTAATGTCACTAACCACAGGAATGCTGCCGGGGCCAAGTACGTGTTTAAAGGAACTCTCAATGCTTTTACTTAATTCAGCTGAATTAGATGAATAGAAGAAGCCTGCTACAACAGGCCTTCTTACGTGCTCCACAGCTTCCACCACTTCACTTAGTGGAAGTAGCTTCAAAAGCGCTTGGAGGCTCCGGTAGATCCTTATCAGGGGGCAGCAGCCCTTTTTCACGAAGCACTTGTCTAGTTAAAACCCAGTATAATAGTGCGAGGCTTTTCCTACCTTTATTATTTGCTGGTATAATGAGCTCTACATACGAAGTCTTGTTATCGGTGTCAGCTAATGCCACTATAGGTATACCTATTTCAGCAGCCTCCTTTACTGCCTGGTGGTCTACTCTAGGATCTGTAACTATGACTACGTCTGGCTCAAAGTATGTTGATAAGTGCGGATTTACAAAGGAGCCTGGGAGAAAACGCCCTATGAAAGGCCTTGATCCAATGTATTGACTAAACTTTAAAACAGGCTTTTGCCCATATTGTCTCACTGATACAACAGCTATCTTACTTTGATCGAATTTAGAAAGGAACTTCCCAGCTACTTTAAGCCTCTCATCTATTTTCCTAACATCCAGTATGTAGAGGCCATCGGATCTAACTCTATAGACGAACTTCTCCATGAACTTAGTGCACATATTAGTGCCTATGTGAACTCCCGCCACTAAGTACTGATCCAACGGTATAAGGAGCTCTATCTCCTTCCTTACTTCAAACTTCTCCCACTCATTATTAGAATCAGATCTAAATTCTTCCTCCAATACCACCGCCTCTAGCTCTTGCGTGATACCTTAATTACGTCGTAAGCTATATCTACGTGGGATAGAAACATTCTTCTACAACAATATCTCTTTACGCCAAGTTCATCAAGTACTTTCCCAGGATCATCTCCTCTCTCTACTCTAACTTTGAACTCCTCCCATAAATGGCCTATTGGCTTTCCGCATGTAAAGCATCTGACTGGGAATATCAATTTAATCACCTATAACTCTTCTGCCACCTCCTCCTAGCACTTCTCCTCATGTATTTCTCGGGCTCTGTCCTTCTAGGATCTCCTGACAGCATGTATCTATCGTATTCTAGGAATATATTCTTCAATTCTTCACTGTTAAAATACGCCAGTAAGCCTCTAGCTATAGCTGCTCTAACTGCATCAGCTTGACTCATAAATCCTCCGCCTCTAACGTTCACTACTATATCTACGTTCTTCCTAAGTTTTTCGGAGATCAGCAGGGGCTCCATGATCTTTATTTTAGCCATCTCTATGGGCCACAACTCTACTGGAACTCCATTAATCCAAACCCTTCCACTGCCTGGCTTAATTACTGCTCTAGCTACACTAGTCTTTCTTTTCCCACTAGATACAACTATTTTTACAGTTTTAGCCTCCTGCATTTGCGTGCTCAATTCTCTCCCTCCACCCCAAGCTCTTAGCTAATTCGCCTAGAGTTATGAAGCTTCCTCTAAGCCTTGAAGCATCAGCTTCAGGGAATTTAATTGGAGTTACATTAGTTAAATCTTTAGGCACCCCTATGTATGCTTTAAGCCTCTTTAAAGCATCTCTCCCCCTAGGCTTATCCATCGGTAACATGCCTCTCACAGTTCTTTTAAATATTTTATCAGGCTTCCTAGGCCTCCTAATGCCCTGTCTATAGGGGTTTCTTAGAGTCCTGACTTTCTCTAATAATTTATAGCCTGCAATAACTCTCCCTCTTTCTCCACTAATAACTGCCTTCTCAACGTTAATTACGTGGACTCTATAGCCTTCGAGAATCTTTTTAGCAACTATGCTAGCCAGTCTTCCTAAAACTTGATTTGATGCATCAACTACTATTGCTTCCTCTTTAACCACAGTGTTCACCCAATTATCTTTACTCCTTTACCACTAGGGTTCTCCCTTAATAAATCAAGTATGTGGAGAGCTCTTCCATTAACTAACCTTATTTTCTCTAAAGCCTTTGATGAAAAGGCTACGGCAGCTATAGTCACTGGGTGTTTAAGTTCTCCAGCTCCAATAACTTTCCCTGGTACTACAACTACTTCACCTGACTCTGTATACCTGTTTATTCTCCCGACGTTGACAGCTATTTTCCTCCTTCTGGGTTTTTCAAGTAGTTCAGCAACAGTTCTCCAAATCTTACTTCCTTCCCTACTTGAAGTTCTCTTCAGTTCATCAATAGTCCTCCTAATTACTACATTCGTTGGACCCGTTCTCCTCACTTCAATACACCCTGTATCTCAAGCTTTTTACTTAATTCACTTACTTTACCACTAAGTATCTTGATGGACTCCAGTAGAATTCTCTTTAGTGAAAGAGATCCCGTGGACTCTATTCTAAGTATGTACTCATTTTCCCTAGTCTTCAACGTTATTGCTTCACTAGGACAAACTTTTTCACATAAGTGACATAGATTGCAGTTAAGGACTGATGCTTCATTAACTTCTACTCCAACGTTAGTGACCTTAAATACGTTCCTTGGGCATACTTCTATACATTTCCTGCAACCTGAATAACACCTAGATCTATCTATGGATATTTCAGGGACATACTTTATTGCAGCTGCTGATACAGGACTCCACTTATAGTGCTCCTTCCCTCTTCCAAGTCTTGCGTAAGCCTCTAGCTTTACTTGATGACCCTCTCCAAGTATTAGTACCGGGATATCATCATATACAGGCCTGACCTCTGGATCACTGGACTTAAGGTCTCTACTATAGATAGTTCGCAAATCTCCATCATTATTTGATGCATCTAAATCAAGTTTAACGAAGCAATCTGGTGGGAAAAGCGATGCCTCTTCACTCTCAGAGCATTCTTCAGGGGACTTGTATTTATTGAGAGCTGCTTCACTAGTTAACGGTATTAAGCCAAGCCTATGAGCTACGTATTCATCGTAAAACATGCTTCTATTAAGAGTGAATATAACTGTGCTTATAGCCATAGATGGTACTTCACTAATAATAGTCCTCCTAATGGAATTAACTATGTATAGTGGTACACCACTTAGATATAGCTCTATGAAGTCCTCTCTTCTATTTAGAACTCTTAACTCCAAGCTGTCTCCACCCTTCAATAATCATAGTCTCCTTCCACGTCTTCCTCCAGGCCTTCTCGTAGTGTCGTGAGGTATTGGGGTTACATCCTCTATTCTCCCAATTATAAACCCAGATCTAGCGAGAGCTCTTATTGCTGCCTGAGCACCAGGCCCAGGAGTCTTAGGGCCATGCCCTCCCGGCGCCCTAACCTTTATGTGAAGAGCTGAAATACCTTTCTCCATGGCATCTGATGCAGCTCTGCTCGCAGCCATCATTGCAGCGTATGGGCTAGGTTTTTCCCTATCTGCTTTAACAACCATTCCTCCAGATGCTTTGCTGAAAGTCTCCGCTCCAGTAAGATCAGTTATATGAATTAGAGTATTATTAGGTGAACTATATACGTGGGCTACACCCCACTTCAGCTCCCTCATGGAGAGTGCCATAATATAACACCAGCGATCCTCATTTCTTCTGGGCTATAGCTTGAGAAATCGCTTTATACGGGCTGTTTAGATAGTAATCTACTAAGTCCTCTTCATCGCGCTTCACTATGTATCCCGGTGAAGTAATTCTTCTTCCACCTACAGCTATGTGCCCATGGACTATTAGTTGTCTAGCTTGGTAAATGCTTTTAGCAAGGCCTTTGAGGTAGACTATAGTTTGTAAGCGTCTTTTCAATAGATCTTCTGTTGTTAATGATAGAACTTGGTCTAAAGCAGCGTTTTTGGGAAGTAAGCCCATTCTATAGACTCTTTCGAGTAGAGCTTTTTCAGCCTTCTCTCTAGCCTCTAGTGGTAGTGCCAGTAGAACTCTGGCCTTATGTCTAAGTTCCCTAATCATGGTCTGAGCTATCCAAATCTCTCTTTTATTCCTTAAACCATACTCTCCGATCAGCCTCATTTCTTCAGTTAATCTATCCTTTCTCCAGGGATGCCTTGGCCCAATCCACTTCTTCTTACACTTCCTAGGATCCCCCATGGCTATCTCCTCTGCTTCCTTACGCCAACTGTTCCACCAATGCGGCCGGTTGTTCGAGTTCTCTGCCCTCTAACTTTTAACCCCAGTGAATGTCTTATTCCACGATAGCTCTTTATTCTCTTCTCCCTTTCAATGTCCTGCTTTACATAGAATATGAGATCTGATGACACTAAGTGCATGTCGCTGCCAGTGCTGTAGTCCTTCCTTCTATTCAGCATCCAATTCGGTATACCGTATTCTCTTGGGTTCTTTAATGCGTCTTCAACTCTCTTCAACTCCTCGTCGGTTAGATACCCAGTCTTCATATCAGGATCTATTTTAAGAATTCTACATAAGTATAGCGCTAAAGTATACCCTATGCCCTTTACTTCAGCTAGACCCCAGGGTACTTTCAGCTCTCCACTAACATCTGTTTCAGCTATTCTAACCACATGTCTATAGCTCCTCTCACTCAAAGCATTTTCACGCTCACTTTAAAGACTCATTATTACTAAGATGTATTTTAAACATATGCAGGAGGCTAATATAAGTATTCTAGCTCTATAGTTATGACAAGCTTAAGCAACTGGAGAAATAGCTATCTAGCTGCTTACATTGAAAGCATAGATTTGCTTCACTCGCCCATCAATCAATTGTTTCCCTTAATGTTGTTTTTAAGCATGTCCACAGCAGCTGCTTTCTGCATCACATTGTCCTAGGGGCAATCCAATAAATCACTTTTCCACCTGTCTCAAGGGCTAACTCCAGCTTTAACGGTTTGTCTGTATCAAACATTAAGTCAATTACTTCAGCCATGGATGAAGCCCTTGCCACTACTTCTAAGTGAGCTATAGAGTATGCTGCTTCAGCTCTACTTACACTTGAAGATATGGAAACTAAAGGGTTTCCATCTTCAAGAACTGCTTCATATTCCTTTGGATATCCATACGCCTTTACGTAAAGTTTTCCATCACTATACGTGAGTCTAGCTTCTTCACTAACTACCTTTAGATCTTTAACAAGATCCTTAAAGTCTTTCGCCAAGATCCTTGCTGAAACAGATAATTCAACTGAGAGCTCTGGCACAGCTTCTCTTACTCTCTCCTTAAGTTCAATGCTGAATGCTCTCTCCACTCCAGTCTTCCTATTTTTAAGAACTACTTTAAGTTGCCCCGCGGCCTTATTTAGCTCCAAGGATACTTCATCATTTCTACTGCTCCTCCTAAAGACTCTCATTAATTCATCAGCAGCCACTACAAAGAATTCATCCATATCACAGACGTATTCCTCAAAGGCTGCAGCTGGGAGTTGGAGGATCATTAACGATGTCTTATCAGGGCTCAATAATTTAACTTCAAGAGAACTAGGGGTAGCTAAAAAAGGCACTTCATCCGTTGCCTTAGATAGTAGCTGCACTATAGATCTTAGCTCAAGAGCCGATGAGTACTTTAACTTAAGCAATTCCCCCACCTGCATCTATAGACATCAGCCGGCTATTTATTTTAACTGTTCTTCCCTCAGAGACTTCTTAAGCTAGAGGGCTGCACTAATCAGTACCCAAACTTCATTACATAAGTGTAATCCTTCCCCATTACGAGGAACTTTATTTTAGCAACTGTAGTAATTTCCTTGCGCACATTTACTTCAACAAGCCCTCTACTTATAGTTGCCATAACGTCATTAAAGAGGAACTCCCCATTATCGCTTACTGATACTGCAAGACCGCTTAATGGAATCACTACTTTACTTAAAGTTGTCGGCTCACTGGATTTGTTCTCAATGTATAGAGTCATTAAGCCCAGGAGCTCTTGGGGCACTTCATTAATTATTGTTGAATCTATGTAGCGAGCCAACTCCCCAAAGTCGGGGGGGCCGTAGAGGCTGAGTTTAACTGTGCTTAAAGGTAATGTGTCTACAACTACCCCCCCAGTTTCAATGACTACATCTATGGGGAGCTTTATTAAAACTCTAGTAGCTCCATAAGGCTTCATGTACACCGGCTTCTCCAGCTTAATTAACAAGCACTTGACTTCAACGGGTGCATAGAGAGGAGGCATGGGTTTAAGAACTACCCCCCCATCATAGGGAATATTGATTAGCTTGGATTCTGCCCTAACCTCATTGATTACTTTAGTTAATTCAACTAAGCTTTCATTAATTCTTTTAAGGAATACTTTAAATTTACGTAGGTCGATCTGCAATTCATCAATTATCTTTAACTCCTTAAAAAACATCTCACTTAACTTAAAGGCCAATTACTTCACCTCTAAGCTTCTAACGGCTTAACAATGCCCCTATTTAGTGTTAACTAATTCATTGCCGTCACGTTTTTAACTTTAACTTAGTAACTCCGTCATGGTGTACCTACTTGAATTATTCACGTGAGCTTGAATCACTATTTAGCCCAAGCAGTGTAGCGATAATTGGAGCTACACCTATTGAAGGAAAAATTGGGAGAGTACTTGTTGAAAACTTCACTAGAAGGTATCGTGGCAAAACATACTTAGTTAATCCAAAATACAGTGAAATCCTTGGATTAAAGTGCTATAGGAGCGTAAAGGAACTTCCTGAGCCGCCTCAGCTAGCTGTAATAGCTATTCCAGCTCAATTTGTTCCCCAAGTGCTTGTAGAGTGCGGTGAAATAGGTGTAAAAGCAGCGATCATAATTAGCGGCGGGTTTAGTGAAACTGGGACTGATGAAGGCATAAAACTTGAAAGAGAAGTTAGAGAAGTCGTGGAAAAATACAAGATCAGAGTTATTGGGCCGAATTGCCTGGGAATATTCGACAACTACAGTGGAGTAGACACATTCTTTCTTCCAGAGGAGAGAATGAAGAGACCTCCTAAGGGAGGCATAAGTTTCATAAGTCAAAGCGGTGCTTTTGCATCAGCTCTCCTCGACTACATGGCTTACAACAACATAGGAATAGCTAGAGCAATAAGCTATGGGAATAAAGTTGACGTCGATGACGTTGACTTAATAAAGTTCCTTAAAGAAGATCCTGTGACTAAAGTAATAGTCCTGTACATTGAGGGATTTAAGGAATCTAGGGGCAGGGCATTCATAGAAGTCGCCCGTGAAGTCGTTAAGAAGAAACCCATAATAGTCTATAAGGCTGGAAAAACTTCTCGTGGAGGCAGAGCTGTCGTAAGCCATACAGCTGCTTTAGCAGGAGACTACAATATTTACTCAGCTGCATTTAGACAAGCTGGAATAATTGAAGCAGAGACCTTTGATGAAATAACTGATTTCGCTAAAATACTCTTAACTCAGCCATTAATGAAGGGGAATAGGGTTTTCATAGTCACTGATGCCGGTGGAATAGGCGTAATGCTTACCGATGCTTTAGTTAAGGAGGGTTTTGAAGTCCCCTTAACTCCAGAGGATCTTAGGGAGGAGCTTAGGAAAGTTCTTCCAAGGCACTGCATAACTGATAATCCAATAGATCTAACTGGAGACGCTGATGATGAAAGATACAGAGAAGTTCTTGAAATAATTGCATTTAAGCCATACGTGGATGCATTGGTCATAGGAGCGCTCCCCCACATACCGGGTATGACTATGAGGATAACTGATTACATTTCATCAGTTATAGGAAGAGCGAAGAAGCCTGTAGCTATAATAAATATTGGGAGTGAAGTAGCCCTGAAGTTTAAAGTAGAGTTTGAGCGTAAAGGCATGCCAGTATATGAGTCTCCAGAGAGAGCTGCAAGAGCTCTTAAAGCATTATACACGTACTCTATGTACTTAAAGAAGCATGAGCGAGGTGTAAGTAGTGATTCATAGGGCTTTAATTAAGAGAGCTATTTCAGAAGGGAGAGCTAAGCTCTTAGAGCATGAGTCCATAAAGCTCTTAGAGAGCTATGGAATTCCCGTAGCTGAAGCAGAGTTAGCTAGCGAAGTTAATGAAGCAATAGCTCTAGCTAGGAGAATAGGTTACCCAGTAGTGTTAAAGATAGTGTCTCCAGATATAAGTCATAAGAGCGATGTAGGCGGAGTGAAGATAGGCATTGACAGCGATGACGGTATTCGTTCAGCTTTCAATGAGGTAATAAGCAATGCCTCTGAGAGAGCGCCTGGCTCTAGGATAGTTGGCGTACTAGTTCAAAAAATGGCTCCAAGTGGAGGCATTGAGGTAATCATTGGTGGACTGAGGGATAGAGCCTTTGGACCAGTGATCATGTTCGGCTTAGGAGGAGTGTTTGTCGAAGTATTAAAAGACGTTAGCTTTAGAGTTGCCCCTATATCAGAGGAAGAAGCCTATGAAATGCTCAGTGAACTCAAGGGGGCTAGAATACTCAGTGGATATAGAGGAATGCCTCCAGTGGATAAGTCAAGTCTAGTCAGAATAATTCTCAAGGTAGCTGAAATACTTGATGAAAACCCAGAGATAGATTCATTAGATTTAAACCCCGTTATGTCTTATACGAGTGGTGCACTAGTAGTAGACGCAAGAATAATATTAAGAAGCAAGGGATAAGCATTGGCTCATCAAGTAGATGAACTCCGCAAAAAGCTTGAGGAAGTAGCTCTTGAAATATCTTCAGTAAGGGATTCCATAAGGGAGCTGAAGAACCAGCGTTACTCACTAATAGAGGAATTAAAAACTCTTAGAAGAGAGAAGGGTAAACTCCTAAGCGAGTTAAGAGAGCTTAGAGAAAAGCTCAACAGCCTCCTAGAGAAGAAGAGAGAGCTTGTAGAGAAAGTAAGAAGCTTAAGAAGTGAGAGAAACGCTAAAGTGGCTGAACTAAAGCAAATGGCATCACTTCTCGAAGATAAGAAGAGAGTTGTAGAAGAATTAGGGGATCTAAAGATGTCAGCAACATCCATTAGAAAGGAACTTGAGAGGCTGGAGTGGATACAGCAAACTAAGCCATTACCTATTGAAGAAGAGTCAAAAATACTTAAGGAGATAGCTAGACTTGAGCAACTCCTTGAGAAGGCAATTAAGGCCAGGGATGAGAGGAATAAGCTAACTGAACTGAGGGCTAGCATTGTAGGAATAAAGCTTGCGATAAATGAGCTGCAGCGCGAAATAAGTAATGTGAGTAATGAAATCACTTCAATAAACGATAAGTGTACCTCCATAAAGTCTAGGATCAGTGAATTAATTAATGTAGTTAAAAGTATCTCTCAAAGAATCAATGAACTTCAATCAACTGTAGACTCTCTTGGGAAAAAGATTGAAGAAAAAACTTCTTACTTAACTAACTTAAGGAATCAGTATAATGAAGTCGTTAAAGAAATTGAAAGAAGTAGAGTTAAATCAATAGTGGAACACAAGAAGATGATTGTTGAAGAAAAATTAAAGAGAGGTGAACGCAGGCTGACTCTAGAGGAACTCCAATTACTGTACGGTAATGTTGATGAATTAATTGAGTCAGGGAGCTAACTTAACTCCCATTAAATGCATTCCTCATCTACCAAACCTTCTTTCCCTAACTTGATATGACCTCACGGCTCTCCAGAAGTCTATTTTCCTAAAGTCAGGCCAGTATGCATCGCAGAAATACAGTTCTGAATAAGCTATTTGCCACAGTAAGAAGTTGCTTATCCTAACTTCTCCGGAAGTTCTAATTACTAGATCTGGATCAGGTATGTCCGCTGTATAGAGGTATTTTCTAAAGTTTTCTTCAGTTATGTGCTCAGGCTCTATCTCGCCATTCTTTACAGCTATAGCTACTTTCCTAACTCCGTCAAGTATCTCCTGTCTTCCTCCATAGCACAATGCTATGTAGAGGTTTCTCTCAGAGAAATCCTTGGTCTTCTCTTCCACTTCCTTAGCTACTCTAACTACTTCGTCTGGAACTAGGTCTAGTTTTCCAACAACTCTTATTCTAACTCCATACTTATATACTTCCTCACTATTCACTAACTCTACTAGCCCCCTTTTCACTAAGTCCAGTAAGTGCTTTCTCTCCTCTTCATTTCTATAGAGGCAGTTTTCAGTGGACATAGCGTATATTGTTGCGACTTTAGTGCCCAAATTCCATATCCACTTTAATACTTCCTTGACTTTCTCATATCCATGTTCATGGCCTTCAATGGGGTTTAGACCCATTTGTCTAGCCCACCTTCTATTGCCATCCGGTATTATGCCTATATGCACTGGCATAGGGCCTTCCCTTATTTGCAGCCAAAGCCACTTTTCGTATGCCTTATAAATAGGCTTTAACAGTAAGTTGAAGGCCTTTGCTAAGTGCTTTGAGATGCCCATGCCTTATCACGATCTACTGCTAGCTGCTGTACTCATTGATTTCTATTTCTACTAATAGTATTTAAGCATCAATAAGAATTCCCACAATCATCTAGGATCGTTTTACCTACCTTTTCTTCTTATGTAAAGCATTAATTGAGTTCTGCAATAAAGCTTAAATGGCTGAGTGCCTCTTAAACTTGAGTGTTATTTGCAGGTGAACTGAGTGTCTTATTACCAAGGCAATGACTTGAGGAAGCCCAGTGGTGGAGTTAAGAGTAGGAGCAGAGGTAAGAGAAAGCACGAACTCGGATCTCCACCTACATTCACTAAGCTAGCTGAAAGAGACTTAAGGAGGATAGTAAGAGCAACTGGAGGAAACATTAAAGTGAAGCTAGCTGAAGCACTCTACGCTAACGTACTCATACCTAGTGAGAGGAAGTGTGTAAAAGTAAGGATACTTGAAGTACAGGATACACCAGCCAACGTTGAGTACTCCAGGAGAGGTATAATAACTAAAGGTACAGTAATTAAAACTGAGCTTGGATTAGCTAAAGTCACTTCTAGACCGGGACAGGATGGAGTAATAAACGCAGTCCTTATTGAGGGAAAAACCGGTGCTTAATTCTTGAGCCGCGATTACATAGGCGAAAAAACTGTTGTCTATCCAGTCTACATAGATAAAACTCTGTCTAGAAGTAAGGGAAGAAGGCTCTCTCTTACGCACGCTGTCTCAAATCCAACAATTGATGAAATTGTACGTGCAGCAGAACTCTTAGGGCTTGAACCAGTAGTTGAGGAAAGAAAGCACCCTCGAGACGTATACAAGTACGCTAAAGTAGTTGTAGTTAGGAAAAAGTATTCAAAGCACTTAACTCTAGTCAACTTAGCTATGAAAATTAAGGAGCTGAGGAAGTCTTCTTGAGGTAAGACATATAACTCTCTATAGCTGCTTTATTGTCTCTAAGGTCTTAATGAGTAATATAGCCTCTTCCTCTTCCTACCTTTATTCTCAGCTTTAACAAAGACTATTTCCCCTATCTCTTGAGTGTTCCTAACGTGTGGACCTCCATCGGCTTGTATATCTACTCCAGGTATTTCAACTATCCTCAATGTAGCTACACTTGGAGGCATTTTAGAAGCTAGCTTGATTATTCCAGGTATTCTTAGGGCTTCCTCCCTACTTAACCAATAGATCTTTACGTCAATCCCTTTTTTCACAACTTCGTTTGCTTCACTAATGGCCTCCTTGAATATGTTTAGGTCAAAGGACTCTAAGCTGTAGTCGTCATACGCGTATTCTTCATAAATGTTTCCACCAGTTATCAACGCTCCATGCCTTAAGTACATTATTGCTGAAAGTATGTGGGCGGCTGTATGTAGCCTCATAACTCTATACCTCTTACTCCAATCAATTACTCCATGCACTGTATCTCCAGGCGATAAGTCGTGTTCTGAATCAATTACATGTACTATGTTCATTGACTCTTTATCTATTTCAACATCTACAACTCTATACTCTCTAGAAGCTTTAATTATGTAACCTGTATCTGGGGGAAGGCCGCCTGACCTTGGGTTAAAGGCCGTCTTGTTTAAAACAACCATTTTTCCACGGACTTCTTCTACAACTGCATCAAACTCCCTTACATAGCTATCCATTTGATATATGAGCTCAGTCAATTCGATCACTTCAAATGATCTCCTTTTCGCTCTTTATAGTTGTGGGACTTGGAGCTATGGGATATACGTACTGCATCATTAATCACTGCACTAAATCCCATCACCATAAAGTAAACTGAGAAAAAACTTATAAACCTTTCATCTCCGCTCCGAAAAGCAAGGCCTTTAGTTATAAGTTACAGCAAATAAGTGTTTTAAGACTTAGCTATAGATATTTATCTTAAGGCGCTATCATTATATAGTGGCGCTACGTGGTGATTTGATGGAGGACTTAGTCCTTTACGCCGTTGACTATGCTAGGAGTGCTGGAGCAACTTACGCTGAGGCACGCTACCATAGGAATAGCTTAAGAAGCATTATTTCAAACAATGGCTCAATACTCGGCGTTGGAAGTGAGGTAGTCGAAGGCATGGGGATTAGAGTAATAGTTGGAGGAGCCTTAGGTTTTTCAGCAACCAATAGACTTGAAAGAAGCTCTATTAAGGCAGCAGTTGATAGAGCAATTTCTCAAGCTAGAAGCGCATTTAGACTTATGAAGCACCCTATAGAGTTAGCTGAATCTAAGCTTGGGAGAGCTAAGTATTCAGTTTTAGAAGCAAAGCACTTTGATTCACTAAGCTTTGAAGAAAAGGCCTGTTTCCACACGGACTTGTGGAAGGCTACATCAAGATCTATTAGTGAAGCTAAGGCAAGCGCTCTATTCATAGAGTACACTGAGAGCTTTGAAGAAAAAATAGTTGCCAACAGTGATGGAGCATTTATAGAGAGTAAAGTGCCTCGAATAGCGTTATTCTACAACCTAGTGATCACTCATCCGCAAAAAGGCTCCATACAGCGGTGGGAAATGCTTGGTGCAAGTGGCGGCTTAGAGTGGCTTGATAAGTGGAGACTTATTAATAGATTAGAGGAAGACGCTAAAACCTATGAGAAAATACTCTTAACAGCTATTGAACCTCCAAAGGATGCCGTGGACTTAGTTATTGGAAGCGAAATAGTTGGATTAATGGTGCACGAGAGCTGCGGCCATCCAAGTGAGGCGGATAGAATACTTGGTAGAGAAGCAGCTCAAGCCGGTAAGAGCTTCATTAAAAGGGGGATGATTGGAGAGAGAATAGGTAATGAAAATGCTACAGTAATAGATGATCCATCTATACCCGGTAGCTATGGCTTCTACCTATATGATGACGAGGGAGTTCCCGCTAAACCCAGGTACCTCTACAAGGAGGGAGTGATAAATGAGCACTTGCACAACAGGTGGACTGCCAAAGTCTATGGAGTTGAAAGCAATGCTGCTGCAAGATCCATGGATTACAAGAGCGAGCCTATAGTAAGAATGGCGAATACCTACCTTAAGCCAGGCAACTATAGGCTTGAAGAATTAATTGAAGACATAGAGTTGGGAGTCTACATGAAGAGCTACATGGAGTGGAATATAGATGATGAGAGGTGGAGTCAGAGATACGTTGGCTTAGAGGCTTACTTAATAGAACGCGGCGAGATCAAGGGCTTTGTTAAAAACCCAGCTCTAGAAATTACCACGGGTGGATTCTACAGCAATATCGATGCTGTAGGTAGAGAAGTGAAGTTCTATGCTGGGACTTGTGGAAAAGGTGAGCCGCCTCAAGGAGTTCCAGTATGGTTTGGGGGCCCTGATGTTAAGTTGAGGAAAGTAAGGCTTGGGGTGAGCATTGCATGAATGAAGAACTGCTTAGAATATCAGAGGGTATAGTTAAAAGAGCCTCTATAGAGGGATTTAATGAATCTGCAGCATTATCTATAAACACTAGGAGGACCATGCTTAAGATAGCTAATAGCGAGCCATCAATAACACAACATTGGAGCTCGCTCAATGTAGTAGTTTACTTAGCTAAAGATAGGAGGATCATTATAATGGAGTTCCACCCCAGAGACGAATCCGAGATCTATAAGTCTATGGCTGACTTGCTTAAAGTAGCTGCTAAAGTAATGGAATCACCTCTATATGCTCCATTACCTGAGCCAGTTGAAGTAAGGCCTTTAGAAGGACTTGTTGACAGAGAAATAGTTGAGCGCTTAGAAGAGCCAAGTACATTAGCTGAGGCAGCTATCGAAGCTGCTCATAGAGAGAAAATAGACTCCATTGCTGGAACGATAGATCTTTGGTATAGGGAAAAGGCATTATCAACTTCTAGCGGAGTATCTCTATATGAGGATTCAACGGGCTTTCAAGCATACTTAAGGGCTTTTGCTGAACCTAGTGGAAGTGGTCAGTGGAGTACTTGTTCAACTAGGCTTAACTTAAGAAGTATTGAGGGGACTGCTTTAACTGCAGCTAAGTACGCTGTGGAGTCTAGGTATAGGGAAAAAGTGGAAGTAGGCAAGTACGACGTCATAATGTCTCCCATGGTTTTTGGAAACCTACTTGAATTAACTATGCGTATGGCTTCAGCATTCAATGTGTTAATGGGCTTATCAATGTTTATGGGTAAAAAGCCAGGCGATAAGATTGCCTCAGATAAATTAAGAGTGTTCGACGAGCCGAGGAACACTGAGCTCCCTAGAGCTACAAGCTTCGATGACGAGGGAGTGCCTACATATAATAAAGCAGTGATAGATGGAGGAGTTTTAAAAACCCTGCTTCACAACTCTAAGACGGCAAGCAAAATGGGTGCAGTTACTACTGGTAATGCCGGCTGGATTTCTCCAGCCCCATGGAATATAACGGTTGGTCTAGGAGATTATAGTCTTGATGAAATGATAAGTGAAGTAAGGCGAGGAATACTAATTACCAATAATTGGTATACTAGGTTACAGAACTATGTTGAAGGAGTGTTTTCAACTGTAAGCAGAGACGCTGTATTCTTAATTGAGGATGGTAAAGTAGTTAAGTCTATTGAAAAAATACGTATAGCTGATAGACTTCCAAGCATACTAAACAATATTGAGGCCCTTGGAAAGGACTTATATAACATCATGTGGTGGGAAGTAACTATACCATCAAAGCTTCCGTATGTACTAATTAAGGATGTAAATGTAACAAAGCCAACTATTTAATTAATGTTTAGAGGCAGATGCAATAGCTTCCCTCAAGACTTCCATGGGTAAAATTCAC
>Ga0209394_1000258_pt1 | contig 47764 bp, 48 predicted proteins | sample JNZ201metaG_FD_184122 | JGI IMG/M metagenome (GOLD analysis project Ga0209394, IMG submission 184122) | Hot spring microbial communities from Jinze hot spring, China to study Microbial Dark Matter (Phase II) - JNZ 20120812A (SPAdes) (version 3) ...
TTAATAAGCCTCTAATTCTAGTAGGGGCCTTGGTATCAGGCATTGTATAACCATGGTTTAAGATGGAGGCATCAAACCTTCGCTAAGGAATCTATAGAGAGATGGTTTCGAACACTTAAGGATCAAACAAGAAGATTCTACACAACTTCAGACAAGAAACTCATAAAGATCAACCTATTCCTAAACTTCTTCATACTCTGGTATAACTGGATAAGACCTCATCAAACCATAGGAAAACCACCAGCAATAACATAAACCTAAAAGTAACAGTATAAATCCAATTTCATTAGCTTAGCATACACATAGTAATGATCATAACATTTATACTAGCCTTCAATATTTTGAGAGTATATACCAAATCATATAAGAATGGGGGTATGTAGCCTTTGTTAGGGCTAGTATTAATTTTAATATGATATCTTATCATATTAAAATTAGTATGATAAGGATATGTAGACTGTTTCTTTACACTCTCAAATGTAACTCATTATGGACTTAATTAATATTATATTCATCAATAAACTCTTTTAATTAACATGGATAATTGATTACAGTCCACTAAATATTCTGAAAAGAAAAATTATTCTTATAAATATAGATGGTATTCCTATTTTCTTAAAACCCATAACCAATAATTATATCAAACAAGTAGGAAATACTCCAAGTAAGACTTCTTAAGACATGAAACATGAATCGTCTATAAGTAAAACTTGAATTTATTATCACAGTATTGTATTATGAATAGCAATATAAGATATTTGCTAAATGAGTCTAGGAGGCTTTTAAATCTTGCTTTTGAAGAGTTTAAAAGAGGACTTAATGAGGAAAGGGATGAAGTCATTAGGGATGACGCTGAAAAATCATGGAATGCTATAGTTCAAGCAACAGCAGCTCTCCTACTATTTAAGGGGTTTAAAGAGGAGGAGGCAAAGACATATAAGCAAAAGAGGACTGCACTTGAAGATTTAGGTATTAGGGATGAGACTATTAGGAAACTAGGTTTTAGAGATAGATTTATGGCCAAGGAGAATACGCTACATATAAAATGCTTCTACGATGGAGAGTATAGAGTAGAAGTAATTAGAGAGGAAATTGAAAAAACCAAACAATACATAGATGATATAGAGAAGCTATTAAAGGGAACCATCTAATAGAGAAATTATCTGGAAACCATTTAAATTTTCTCTTAGGATTGCATGGAGTTTAAATGTTTCTGGTTATGGGATTTAAGCTTCTAGTTCCATCCAAGTGAAGACTTCTAGAATTGAGGACCTACCTATACAGTTGTATAATGAAGCCATAAAGTATTGATGGGGCTAGTAATGAATGCGACTCTAAATATCTCATCTTAGATGATTTTGGGGGTTAAGTATGGTAGGTCTAAGAGCCTGGGGTTACAGATAATTCAACATATAACACAAAGAAGATAAATGTTGAAAGCCTCATAGGAAATATAATACTAAAGTAGGGTAATAAATATGCTTAAGTTTACAGAATCCATGTGCTATACGCTAAGTTTAAATATTGTTATTCTTAGTGATGTTATGCGTTCCCCATCAGCTTATATTGAAAAGCTAATGAATATGAAGCCTAATATCTATATTGGCGGTAAAAAAGTTGGAAGAGATTTTAAAGCTTTTCAGCCTGGTATTAAAACCATTTCTATGACTTATCAGCTTGCGGAAAGTAGTGAGTTTAGAGATTTTATAATTGCTGAATCACATCTTACAGGGGAGAAAATTAATAGATTTACACATATATGTCAAAGTCCTGATGATCTTTTAAAGAAGCAGGAAATGATAAGGAGAACATGTCAAATTGTTGGTAGATGTATTCAGAGATGTATGGGATGTGATGCTATAAATGCTCTTTCAGTTGTTACAAAGGAAGTTGATGATAAATATGGAACAGAATATTATAGGAGATTTCTAAAGTATTTATATATGTTTCAAAGAGAAGACTTAACTGCAGCTTGTGCCCAAACAGATGTAAAGGGAGATAGAAGTCTAAGACCTTTTCAACAGCATGATCCTGACCTCTATTTAAGAATTGTTAAGAAGACAGATGAGGGAGTTATTGTAAGAGGAGCTAAGACTCATATTACTATTGCACCTTATGCTGATGAGATTATAGCTTTACCTACAAGAGCAATGACTGAGAGGGATTCTGATTATGCTATTGCATTTGCTATCCCAGCTGATTGGGATGGTGTTAAGCTAATAACAGTTTCCCATAGTCATAGGGAGAGGAAAGAATTGAAGGCGCCTGTAACTGAGTATTCAGCATCACATTCTATGGTTGTTTTCGATGATGTATTTGTTCCATGGGATAGGGTTTTCATGTGTGGTGAATGGGATTTTGCTGGGAGATTAGCTATGCTTTTCGCTACATATCATAGACATAGCTATACTGGCTGTAAACCAGCTATGACTGATATATTGATGGGAGCTGCTGCTTTAGCTGCAGAATATAATGGCATTGAGGGGGCACATCATGTTAGAGATAAATTAGCAGATATGGTTGCAACAGCTGAACTTGTTTATGCAGCTGGAATAGCTTCAGCAGTAAAGGGTGTTAAAGCATCATCAGGAACCTTCATCCCAAATATAGTATATGCAAACGTTGGAAGATACCATGCAGGAGTAAAAATATATAGTGAGTTTGAAATTGTTGCTGATATTGCAGGCGGAATTGCAGCAACAGTACCATATGAGGAGGACTATCTAAACCCTGAAACAAGAAAATACATTGAGAAATACATAGCTAGAAAGAAGAACATACCTCCAGAACATATATATCGCTGCTTTAAATTCATTCAAGACATAATATGCTCCGCACCAGCGGCAGCTTCACAGATTAGTGGAGTTCATGGTGGGGGGTCCCCTATAATGGAGAGAATTACAATAATGGCTAACTACGATATAGAATCTAAGAAGAAAATAGCGAAATATTTAGCTGGAATTGAGGAATTAGCAATATAGAATACTGGGAAAGCTCATATTGAAACTGGAAAACGGTAGTTAAGCTATTATTTTTATACTATGAAGCTTAGGATTAGTTAGACTTTAAGCTAGAAGTTTAGAAAATAATGTGGAAGTTCTAGCTGAAGAAGACTGTGTAAATGAGTTTATAAAATTTCATAAGAAAGAACTACTCAAAGCATGCTGAAGTTGAAGGAATAGAAATTTAGGACTATAATGGGAAAACGCTAAAGAAACAGGATGAAATGCTAAACGAGGTGGGCTTAGAAAGAATTTGCAATGAAGATTTAAGAAAATCGAGAAGGAAATAAGAGTTATGAAAGAGAAGATAGGACTTATATAGGTATAGTTAGTAAAGGTTGATTAGAGTTTATAGATAGGTAGCTATAGACCTAGATATGCTCTTTTAACTATTGGGTTGTTAGCTAGCTCCTCAGCTTTACCTTCCCCTACGGTAATTCCACCTTCTATGAGGAAGCCGTAGTCCATGATTTTAAGTGTTAAGTGTATATTTTGCTCTACTAGGAGTATTGTAATTCCCTCGTTTCTAAGCTTTTCAACAATACTGATTATTTGCTGTGTTATTTTTGGTGCTAATCCTAGACTTGGTTCATCAAACATTAGTAGTTTAGGTCTAGTTATAAGGGCTCTAGCAATAGCTAGCATTTGCTGCTCACCACCACTTAGAGTTTCCGCTCTTTGATTTCTTCTCTCCTTTAATACTGGGAATAATGTATATATCCAATCTAAACTATCTCTAAAACGTCTTCTAGCATCCTTAATATATGCTCCCATCTCTAGATTCTCGTAAACAGTCATATTTCCAAATATCCTTCTACCTTCTGGAACAAGTCCTATACCAAGCTTTACTATTTCACTAGGCTGTTTACCGGTAATATTAGCTCCATTAAATTCTATTAATCCACTCCAGGGTTTTAATAATCCAATTATAGTATTTAACGTTGTTGTTTTCCCAGCTCCATTAGGTCCTAGAAAAGCTGTTATGCTTTTCTCCTCTACTTTTAGGTTAACATTATGGAGTACCTTAAAATCTCCATATCCTCCTTCTAGCTTCTCAACTTTAAGCATTTCATCACCTCTTAACGAATTTAAATGCTAAATCCCGATCGCCGAAATATACTTCTGCAACCTTAATATTGCTTGCTATATCTTCAGGTTTTCCTTCAGCTATTTTTACCCCTTCATGGAGAACAGCAATTCTATCTGAAACATTCATTACAGCATGCATTAAATGTTCAATCATAAGTATTGTTATTTTCTTTTCATTTTTAATTCTCCTAATAATATCAAGCATTTCAGAAATCTCAGATGGTGTTAATCCAGCTAGACATTCATCAAGTAGTAGTAATTCAGGCTCTGAACCAAGCGCTCTTGCCAGTTCAAGTCTCTTTCTTCCTTGAGCATTTAAAGACTTGGATGGAGTGTCCTTAAACTTGTCTAACCCAATAGTTTCAATAATATTCTCGGCTAATTTTTTAGCTTCTTCTACTGATATTTTACCATACCTCTTACCATTAAGGATACTTACCATTACATTTTCAAGTACTGTTAGGTTATTGAATGGACGTGTTACCTGATATGTTCTCGCAATACCCATACGACATCTTAAATGGGGAGGTAGCCTAGTAATATCTTTCTCCCTATATACTATTCTACCTGAGTCAGGAAGATATACCCCAGTTATTACATTAACAAGTGTTGTCTTCCCTGAGCCGTTTGGACCTATTAATCCTAAAATCTCGTTTTCATAAATATCTATTGAAACATCTTTTAGAGCAGTAACTCCTCCAAATCTTTTAACAATATTCTCTACCTTAAGTAGAGTCATACTCCCACCTAAATTAAAAAGTCTCTTAACCTCTTAAATCTACTTCTTAGTAATCCTATAATACCTTCAGGAGCTATTGAAATTATAGCTACTACAAGTAATCCAAATATAAGTAGCTGTAATCCTGGGAAGTATCTCATAAGTAGGTCTTTAAGTATTTCATATATTACTGCTCCAATTATAGGTCCTATAGCTGTTCCACTACCTCCAAGTAGAACTATAAGTATTGCTTCAATAGACCATGAGAGATCTATTACTGTTTCAGGCATTACCCAAAATATTTTGAAGGCTACAACACCTCCTGCAATTCCTGGAAATAATGCACTTAAAATGAATGCTATTACCTTACATCTAGTTGTATTAACACCTGATGTTTCAGCTGCATCATGATCCTCTCTTAAAGCCTTTAGAGAGTAGCCGAGAGGAGATATTGATAGTTTCAATGTTAAAACTGTTGCTGCTATTGATAATAGTAGGAGGATATATGTGAGAACATATGGATTGTATGCTTCACCTAAATATCTAAATAGCGTTATTCCAGCAGCTCCTCCTGCAATCTTACCCCCAATTATAAGATACCTAACAGCAGGAACAGTGCATAAAGTACATATAGCAAAGAAGGGGCCTCTAAGCCTTAAAACCACAATTCCAATAAGAAATGCTACAATAGACGATACTATACCTCCAATAATCATCGATAAATATGGATTCAGCCCTTGAACAACCAGTAATGCAAACATGTAAGCCCCTATACCTATGAATACTGCATGTCCAAAATTGTATAGTCCACCGAAACCCATAATTATATTTAGAGACTGTGATATAACCATTAGAAATAATATGTAGTAAACTATTTCAAGATATGCTTTAGAAATTAGTGATGAAGCTATTAAGAGAATATATATAAGTATAAATCCAACATATTTCTTCATAATATCACCTACGTCTCCCAAGAATTCCTTCAGGCATTACAAGCAATACAATAATTAGGATGAGAAAGCTTAGAAATGGAGTAAATGAAAAGGGTTCAATCCCTGGGAAATAGCCTAAAACTATAGGTGAGATTTGTTCTAGAAGACCGAGAATTAAACCACCAATCAATGCACCCCATGGATTCCCTAATCCACCTACAACAGCTATTACGAAGCATCTAAGTAGATATATATGCCCCATGTATGGGTTTATACCTGTTGGAAGATAGACAACAATAAGTGATCCGCCGATAAATGCTAATACTGAACCTAAAGCAAAGCCTAGAGCTAGAGTAGTTTTAACATTTACACCGCAAATAGCTGCTGCACCTGAATCCCATATTACAGCTCTAATTGATTTACCGAAGTATGTTCTATACAGGATAAAGTATACTATAACTATTATAATGATACATGATATAAATGTAAATATGTATGTGATTGGTAGGGAGAACCAGTAATGCTTAATAACTCCTAGAGCCCATGGAACTCCACGATAATCAGCAGTCCATAAAACCTTCATAAGCTCTGCAAGAGCTATTCCTAGAGCAAATGTAGCTACGAGAGTGGAGTGAATATCAGGAGAGAATAGTAATCTATAGATTATAGTGTAGAATGTAAGTATACCAATAACGAATCCTAGTAGTGCGGAGAGAGGTATACTAGCGATTGGATTAAGACCTATTAAAACCCACGCCCAATAGGCAGTATAGGCTCCTAATGTTAGGAATTCTGCATGGGTGAAATTAACAACCCTCATTACCCCCCATATTAGATTTAAACCCATAGTAGCTAAGCCATAAACGGCCCCTATAATCACTCCGTATACTACTATCTGAACTATAAGTTCAAACATAAAATCACCAAAAAGAAAAAATTAGGGTTTTAGTTCTGGCCATCCTTCCTTTTCCTCCCATGTAGGCATAGGTATAGGATTAGAAGTAGCAAACTCAAATGGATAGATAACAGCGTAAACCAGCTTATTACCCTCCCCTCTCTGCCACTGTACTACAGGATTTATGGATCCAATCTGTTTAGCTGGATTCTCAGGATCCACCTTAAATCTTGACTTCACACAGTAAAAGTCAAGCTGCTTAGCAGCTTGTATCAGCTTATCAGGATTAAGACTTTGAGCGGTTTCTATACATTTAGCCGCAACAAGTACTGATATAGCTCCATATCCTGTATAGGCTGAGGGTCTTCCAGTTCCTCCAAGCTCATAATAGAGTTTTACAAGCTCATCACTTGTAGGACCATAATACTCTTTCCCCTCCTTAGCTGCTATAACATCCCACTTACATTCAGGCTCCCATGTTGTTTCACCCATAAAGCCAACAGCCCACTTACCAAGATCACTAAATTCAGGTTTTGCAACCGTTACTTGTATTATTACCCATTTAATATTTATTCTTAAATCTCTTAATTGTGTAGCTATTAAATATCCATCCTTGTAGTGGCCACCAACACAAAGTATATCTGGTTTAAGAGCTGCTATTTCTCTAAGCATTGGCGTAGCATCAGTAATATCTGGAGGATAAGACCTATCATAAACCACTTCAAAACCGAAATTCTTCGTCTTTATACGAGCTGATTCACCTAGACTTCTACCCCATTCATCATCCTTAAATATTATAGCAACCTTCTTCGCTCCAGGATCTACTTCCTTAATCATAGTGAATGGGGTTTGCCAATAGTGTATTACTGCGAATCCATGTGTAGAAACCATGTATTTAAATCCTTGCTGATATAGGGCATCAGAACTACCTCCAAAGTTTATTGAAAACATCTTATACTTTTCAGTTACTGGTGCTGTAGCCATAACAAATGTTGAGGCATATGGATGAATTACAATATGAACCTTATCCTCAGTAATAAGCTTCTCAACAAGCTTAACAGCATAATCCCTCTTACTCTCACAATCATAGTATATTAGCTTTAACGGTACCTTCCTCCCCTTAAAGTTTACACCTCCATGATCATTAATCCATTTTACAGCACACTGTATACCCCTAAAGCTTGCAGCACCCTCAACAACCTGAGCACCACTTAGCTGTATTGCAACGCCTATACGTATCTCACTAGGAATCTCCTCAATTGGAGTTGTAGGTGTAGTTGGGGTAGGAGTTGTAGGGGTTGGAGTAGGAGGTGTGGTTGGTGTTGTGGGGGTGGTTGGAGTTGGTTTAGGGGAGGGGGATGTTGGAGATGGCGTAGGAGGAGTCATAACCATTGCTGCAGCCGCAATTATAGCTATAACAACAATAACAGCAATTATTATAGCTATAGTTTTAGATACCGCACGCGAGTACATAATGCTCGTTAGCTAAACCTTAAACTCCCTTATAAACATAACGCATAACTTTAAGACGTATCAACTTATAGTTTAAATATTACCTAATAACTACTACATTGAATCTAACAGCTTTACAAACTAAGTTTTACTTGAATCTTCTTAAATGGAATGTGAAAATGCTTTATAGATTTATTAATGAATTCATTACAAAATTAAATATTAGCTTTCTTTACAAAAGATGTTTTAAGTGTTGTTTAAATCTAGCTGTTTGATTGTTAACTAGCCTTTGTAATTTAACTAGGCTATGTTAAGCTGTTAATAGCTGACTTAAGATCAGCTAAAATGATATGCATATTACTCCTTCAAATACTATTCACATAGTGGAATCTTAATAGTTAATTATTGACATAAATACTTTCAACATACAATAAATAAATGATATAATCCCCATTAAATCTAGGAATCTACTTATATATGGTTATGATCAATATGGAGTTCTGTAATCTTAAACTATAAGGTAAGCTATTAAAGTCTACAAATACGAATAGTTGTTCACCAGAGAATTCACAACTACAAACTTAGTATAGAGGGGAAATCTAGTCAAACCAAAGTTGACAAACATCAAACCGATGCAGTTAGATTTATATTTCTATAGATTTAGAGTTTGATAGGTTAAGGGTGATATTATGGATATCTATGAGAGGATTAAGTGTAAGGATCTTTTAGATGTTGTTTTACCCCCTACCGAAGTAGTGAAAAAACATATACCTAGGAAAGGAACTATTGCTTGTAGTGGAATGGCGCAGATGAGTACTCCTAAAGTAGTTCCTATATTTCTCGCTAAGTATGTGGAGGAGACAGGTGAAGAGTTTAAACTGAATATCTATACTAGTGGTTCAGCAGCTCCTGAACTTGATGGAGTATTAGCAAGAGTTAATGCTATCAATAGACGGTATGTTTACCAAAACAACCCTATTGTCAGGGAGAAAATAAATAGGGGGATAACTCACTACTATGATATATGGCTTGGAGAGTTTCCCCGTCAGTTAAAGTACGGTTTTCTAAATGATGTTTGCGGCCCAATAGATGTAGCAATAATAGAGGCGGTAAGTATAAGGGAGGACGGGTTCATTATCCCTTCATTATCTCTTGATAATATACCTTTATATATGCAGCTTGCTAAGAAAGTTATTATTGAGCTAAATACTGCTAAACCTGAGAACCTTGAGGGAATACATGACGTATATTCTCCCCAGCCAGGAACCCCTATACCTATAGTTAGAGTTAATCAAAGAATTGGAGTTCCATATGTTCCATGCGATCCTAAAAAGATAGTAGCTATAGTTCCATCTGAAGCTCTTGAAAAGGAAATATTCTACGGAAAGCCAACAGTTATTGAGGAGAAAATAGTAGATAACTTATTCAACTTCCTACTAGATGAAGTTAAAAAAGGAAAAATATCTAAAAGCCTCTATCCTCTCCAAACAGGTATAGGTCCAATTGGAGATACTGTAGCTGCCAAGTTAATAGATTCTGACTTCACAGATTTAGAAATATGGACTGAAGTTGCTCAAGCAGGCTATCTAGATGCTTTAGATTCAGATAAGGTAAAATCATTAAGTACATCAGTGTTCATGATTCCCCCTGAAGATAAAAAGCATGGAGAAAGATTTTTGGAAAATCTAGCAGAATATAAGAAGTCTATAGTATTAAGACCTCTTGAAATTACAAACAACTCAGAACTAATAACCAGACTTAATCTTATAGCAATGAATCAAGCTATAGAAATCGATATTTACGGAAATGTAAATATGACACATGTACTTGGAAGTAGCGTAGTTAACGGTGTTGGAGGTTCAGGAGAATTTGCAAGATCCTCCTATCTCTCTATATTCCTACTCTCATCTACAGCTAGAGATAATAAAATTTCCAGAATTGTTCCAATGACACCCCATGTAGATGTAACAGATCATGATGTTGATGTTATAGTAACGGAGCATGGATGGGCTGATCTTAGAGGATTATCTCCAAGAGAAAGAGCTAAGGAAATAATAGAGAAATGCTCCTCACCGGAATATAAAGATGAACTATGGAAATACTTTAATGAAGCATGTAGAAAAGTTGGAGGACATATACCACACATTCTCTCTAAAGCCTTCTCATTCCATGAAAGACTAATAGAAACAGGAAGTATGAAGTAATTATAACTCACAAATCTAACTTATCTACATGTATACTAATTAGGCTATTAAAATCTATTTATACTCATCTTTTAAGTATAAGACGTACAATATATAGTAAATATCTGATAGCTTAAGAAGTAAGTTGTCTAGTATACATTAATATAGGTAAAGATATCTTACTAATCTCCAGGCTTATTATTTAAGCTTAATATTCTTTGATTTATCTTTTAAATCTATACCTTTATGTACTTCTTCAACTTCACTACATAAATCCTTAACAAGATCTTTAGGACCTATAGCATCAACTTTACCCTTATCATATCTATTAGTTTTAGGGCTAATCACAAATATTTAGATAATAACATATATAAAAACTTAACTTATTTCTTATACGCCTTGTAAGCTTTAGCTTTATTTAGAAGCTTTCTCCCTTATTTATGGTGGCAATATAGCTAGAGTTATTAGATTATAGGGGAAGCTTCACATACCCTAGTTGTATCTATATATTTGTTTATCTAGATGATTTCAGATATTTTAAGCTTATTGTAGAGTTACGCATCCATGTATGGTTTATCTTAAGCTATTCGAATCTATGGGAAATGTTAGGATTAATTGTTAATAATATTCCTAATAGGTAGATTCTAAAGGTAAGATTACTGCTCTTATATTCTATTGAATAATTGTTCACCATATTGACTTGATTTACATGATATAGAAATCATTACAAATCTATGAGGGGCATAATCAATCATTCTTGCTTCTCTCAGTTATTTCCTTTACTAGTTGTAGAAGGGATTTTGCTTGTTTATATGTTGCTTCATCAATCATTCTTCCAGCATATGTTGTTGCTCCAAGACCTTTAACTAATGCATCCTCATATGCTTTAACAATTCCTTCAGCTTCCTCAACTTCTTGAGGTGATGGTGTAAAGATCTTATTTACTATTTCAACATGAGATGGATGAATAACAAACTTACCTTTAAATCCAAGCGCTGAAGCTATTCTTGTCTCCCTTTCTAATCCCTCCATATCTATTATTAAGCCTAAATATACCGTATCTAAAGCTAAGATATTGTAGGCATGGGCTGTAATGGATATTACAGATCTAATGTATAGAAGTTCAAACTCATCTTTTGAAAGCTGCATATAGCTTCTACCTAGATCACGTAGGAAGTCCGCAGCTCCAAATGTTAAAGCTACTATTCTAGGGCTTGCCTTAACTACTTCATTTATATTTACTAATCCCTTAGCACTTTCAATTATTGGTATTATGGATATTCTATTCTTTAAATTCTTCCTATTCTCTTCAGCTTTAATAGCTTCCTCAAGCATAAATATATCATTTCCAGATTCTGTTTTAGGTAGTACAATACCATCCAATGTTTTCTGAACAGCATACTTAACATCTTCACCATATAGACCGGAGCTAATACTATTAACTCTTACAAATATGCTTGAGCTCTTAGGCTTGTCCTCAATATCCTCTAGGAAGTCCTTAATAAACCATCTTGCAGTTTCCTTTTCACCTATAGGTACAGAATCCTCTAGATCTAAAACTATAGCATCAGCTCTCTCACTTAGTGATCTTGTAATCATTCTCCAGCTATTTGCTGGAACAAATAGTAGCGATCTTAAAATCATGGTTTCACCTCCTTAAAATCTTGGATAGCGTTATAGCAATATCTTTAGGCTTATCGACAATATATGCTCCAGCATCTTTAAGAGCTTTAATCTTACTTTCAGCAGATCCTCTACCTCTCTCAACTATAGCGCTTGCATGTGAAAACCTTATACCTGATGGTAGGAATCTACCTGCTATATATGCTACTAGAGGCTTTGTAAATCCACCGCTTCTAATTAGCTCTGCAGCTTCCTCCTCCTGTACACCGCCAATCTCTCCAAATAGGGCTACAGCTTCGGTTTCCTCATCTTTCTCAAACATTTCAAGTAGTTCAGCCTCAACAGTTCCAAGTAGGGGCTCAGCACCTACATGTACTGCTGTAGTTATACCTAGTCCAGCCCTACATATACTCCATGAAACTGTTGTTGTCTGCCCACCACTACGGGAAATAACCCCTATAGATCCTGGCTTAAAGGCTTCCCTAGCATTCTCTATGGATCCTCCAACCCATCCAAGTACAGCTTTCCCAGTACTTATAGTTCCAAAGGATCCTGGACCGATAATCCTAACTTCCTTAACTCTGGCATAGGCTATTATTTCAAGCACGTCATGTACTGGAACATGCTCAGTAGGAATCTGGAGTATCTTAATATTGCTATTTATAGCTTCAAAAGCAGCCTTCTTAACTTCCTGTGGAGGTACAAGAATAACTGAAGCATCAACCTCTCCATGAGCTTTTTTAAGCTCCTCTACACTATTATATACTGGAACACCCCATACATTTAATCCTCCACGTCCAGGAGTTACACCTCCAACAATCTTAGTACCATACTCCAACATGTATCGAGCTGCAAACTCCCCTGTTCTACCAGTTATTCCCTGAACAATAACTCTAGTTTCCTCATTGATAAGTATAGCCATAATCCCACCTAAAGTGGAACCACTACCTTAACTGCTTTACCACCACTCCATTCACAGTGTATCTCACATGCTAAACATTCATTACATATTCTACTTGCTTCATCCATGTTAACAGCTAAGACAGGTTTTCCATTAGCTATTTTTAGAATACTCCTACCGTAAAGTCTATCAGCCTTAACACATGCAAACCTACATTTAGGAGCTATACACTTATCATAGTCTATTATGACTTCACATGTCCTCGTCTTAAAGATAAGTCTATTAGACATTATTTCACCTCCTTTAGATAAGCATCAACAAGTTCCTTAACCCTATCAGCTATGAAATCTGTTTCATAAATATAGTCTCTACCATAAATCTCTAGTCTTATAGGTAGATCTTTAAGGCCTCTTCTTATTATTTCATGTGTTTCAGCCTCCTTATTACCTGCTAGGAGAATAACTACTGGAAATCCGGGTTTATCCTTAAGCATTTCATTTAATGCTTTAACAATAGCATGACCGTGATGCCACTGCTCCTGACTTGCAAGTGTAGACCCAATTAAAACATATCCAACTACTCCAGGCTGGGAAAGTATTGCTTTAACAACTCTATAAACCTTTGATGCTGGCGGATCTCCGCTTGTATCTGCATAATTCGCTATTTTGATACCTCTTTTAATTAAAGCATCTGCTGCAAGCATGGCTCCACCCCCACCAATACCGTGAAATCCTACACAACCGCTAGTATCTTGAACTAACTGTATGAAGTATCCTGTTCCACGCGGATCATTCTCCTCATAACTCCAAATTCTCTTTTCAATCTCAGTAAATTCTCTACCAATATCTCTAGGAGCTTTAATTTCTGGATGTCTATATAGGGAATTATCATCAATTGTTATTCTACAATCAGCAGCAACCAATTCACCACTACTAGTTAATACTAGTGGGTTTATTTCAGCAATTGTTGCATCATAATCTTTAGATAGCTTAAATAACTTACATGCAGTATCAGTTACCATATTAACTATGTTATCACTAAGCTGGAAAGCTGAAAGCTCCTTTTTAACATTTTCAATATTAAACCCGCTTATGGGATTAATAGTTATGCTCCTAATCTTCTCAGGACTTCTAGAAGCTACTTCCTCTATATCTACACCCCCCTCAATACTAAATATTAATGTTTGAGCTCTTACTCTATATGAATCATTAACAATTAACCCAAGATAGAATTCATGTTTAACATCTAGTTTCTCCTCTATTAGAATCTTATCAACTTTAAAACCCCTAATATTGGATCCTAAAAGACTTCGAGCAGTTTCTTTAACTTCCAAATTGTTTGATGCTATTTTTATCCCTCCAGCTTTAAAACGTCCAGTAATATGTATCTGAGCCTTTACCATAACTGGATATTTAACTCTAAATGATACTTCACTAGCCTCCTCAAATGTACTGGCAACAAAGCCATTAGGAATCTTTATGCCATACATCTCAAGTAAACGCTTACCCTGATATTCAAGAAGACGGGCCAAGACATCACCTAGCGGAATAATACTGGAAACATTTATGTTTTTCGGGAGCTAATTAAACCTTTCAAGATATTGAATGACTGAATAATTAAGTTTACAAGACCAGCATATTCTAGAAAATTTACCTAAATCGTTTACATAAAACAAATTATATATACTTCACATTTATACATTAAGTCTATCATGCACTAATCTGGTATTTACTTAGACAATCTTAACATATTTAGCTTAATTTAAACATTAATTATGCTGTATAGAGATTTAGATATTTTAATACTACTATAAGTTTATTTATTAGCTTCATAATTTATAGTTATGGTTGAAAACATTTTAGAGAAGGTTCTTAGAGAAGTGGAAGAGAATCCTGAACTAGCATATAAACTATACGATATATTAAGAAGAAAATTTGTAACTATAGAATTATTGGAGGAATACATGAAGAGGAGTGATAGAAGATTTAGTAAGCTATTAAGGGAGATAAAAATATTGAGAAGGGATTGGGGCAAAAGATTTGAGGCTGTAGAGAAAACATTACTTGAGCATAGTAAAAGGCTTGAAGCAATAGAGAAAACATTACTTGAGCATACTAGGCTTATTGGTGAGGTTAGGGCTGGTATTGGCGGTATTACTAGGAGGCTTGGAATGGATTTGGAGAAGACAATTTTAAATGTATATAGGGATGTATTGGAGGGACTAGGTATTAAGCCAGGCAAAGTTGAGAAGTTTATATATAAGGATATTGACGGTAAATACTATAAGAGGGGGCCAGAATAGATTTAGCTATATATGTTCATGATGAGGACGTATACTTCATGGAGGTTAAAAGCCTAATAGAAATAGATGATATTGAATGGTTTAACCAGAAATGCGAAATAGTAGAGAGAATAATAGGTAGAAAACCGAGAAGAAAAATAGCTATAGGAATAAACATGGTAAAGGAAGCATATGAAAGGACAAAAGAGCTAAACATAGAGGCAATATACGGAGCAATAATAGAATAGCTACCATAGTGAATGAATTTAGACCGTTTATGTAGCTTATAGGCTTCCTTGATGGTCTAATTGTTTTTTCTACCTTATCGTACTTTTAAAGGGATACAGCTAGAGTATTAGGTAGGTATTTAGGTGTAAAATTATGATTTAGGCTTCCATCAACTTTACTCTATTGTTATGGAGATTAATTATTTTAAGTTAGATGAAAGCTTGTAGAGCTAATGGAAGAATAGTACTCATAAATGAATCTGAAAAGTTTCAGGATAATATTGAGAAGAATAATAGCATTAAAGAATATAAATGATTAAATGAATATAGATTCTATAGTTTAAAGCTGAATTCAGATATACTAGATATTATTTAGAGTGTATAGTTTTAATTCTAGCTATTAAATAGATAAAAGGATAAGTAGAGTTAAGGTTTACGAGGTAATTAATAGCTTAGGAAGCTTTATTAGATAGCAGTTATTGTGTACTTATGGTTCTTGAAGTTACATGGTATGGTGCTTCATGTTTTAAATTAAGGACAGATACTGGAATTGAAATATATATGGATCCCTATCTAGATAGTAGAAGAGGTTTTAATCCACCACCAATACTTAGTAAGGATATTAAGAAAGCTGATTTACTGCTTGCTACACACGGTCATTTTGATCATTTCCAGGATGCCTTAACAATTCTAAAGGAGACGGAAGCTAAGCTTGTAGCATCTAGAGAAGTTGTAAGGTATATTGAGGAGAAGATAGGAATTCCATCTAGTAGACTGTATGGTGTTAACCATGATGAATATGTAAGCTTTAATGATATTGAAATCTATGTAACAAAAGCTGTACATCGTCCAGCAATCGAGATTTTAAGATGGTGGTTTAGAAATCCTGAGCTTAAAGTTCAAAGTAGAGAGGAGGTTATAGAGCTTTTTAAGAAGGCTTTAATCTATGAGGATACTGTAAAATTTGCCTTCTCAATGCCTCCAGGACCATTACAGGGATACTTAATAACTACAGAGGATGGATTTAGAATATGGAATATAAGTGAAACTAAACCAATTGATGAATTAGCCCAGTATAGAAGGAAGTTTAAACCACAAATATACATGATATCAGCTTTAGCCGGACATGAGGGGGACACATTAAAAGTAATAGATATTATAAAGCCTAAAATCATAATACTATACCAGTTCGATAAGATACATTCAGAAACGCCGTACTATGAAAACTATGAGGAACTACAGGAGAAACTAATTAGGAAAATAAATAAGAAAATAGAGGTAATAGTACCGAAACCAGGTGAACCCTACATCTTCGATATAGCATGGAAACATAATTAACCTTCTAATATAATAATTATCCACTATAGGCCATTTATGTAGGGGAGTTTAAGCTTCAGAAGTACGTTTTAGATCTTACCATCATGGATGAAGATTTACTTCGCCTCATACTCTAAAATCCTTCAGATTTGCATGACCAAGATATAATTATAAATCCAAAATATTTTAGCTAGTATCCTCCACTTAATACTTTAAGCCTTAATATAAAGGAGCTTTTATAGAATGAGGAGAGTAAAAGTGTATTTATTTAAACTCATCTGAAACTCTTAGGATATTGTTAAGACTTAGTAGGTTAAGTTAACTATATAAAGATCTATTATTTTCCTAAATTTCTCAGTTTCATTTAACGTATTCCTTATCTAGTAATGGGTGAATCAGTACATTCAGCAACATAATACTTCCCACTACCACCACTAAATGGGGGCAGTATTGCAAATATACAGCTATCACTTATACTAGTATTTAGGCCTTGAAGAACCCTAATATCCTTACCATTAAGAAGATATAGTAGATCATCCTTTAAGGCTCCGTTTTCATCAAGAATTAAGCTTCTAATATCTGGATATTTATCAATCAATACATTAAATACATCTAAGACTTTAGCATTATCACTTAGATCCAGTACTACTTCACCAACTCCTATCTTTTCCCTTATATATGCGAAAATCTTAACAGTAACTTTAGCCATAATATAAATTCTAGGAGTAAACATATATTCTTTATGGTGTAGGATTAAAAACTGAAGAACCCATAGAAATACCACTAAAATAGAGATGATGATGTTTAAATTAATAAGCTGATCAGAAAATAGTAATCAATAAATATAGCTTCACTCTGTTTAAACACTAGATCGGTGTATCCATGTTGATTGCATGGTTTATAATTGGTATAGATATCTTAAATTTAAAGTTAGCTGTTATGATTAAACATGTAGTAGGAATTAGGAGATTTCTAAGTTTAAGCCTTGATTCTGGTGTACTTTATGCTACATCGAAACGTTAAGGTTCTCTTATCATCAGCATTCATTGTAAGCTTATCTATAGGCATATCCTACCCATATCTTTCTGAATATGTATATTCCATAACTGGAAGCAGTATTATTGCAGGTATTGTGCCGTTCATGGTAAGCATTATTGGAGTCCCCCTACTGGTTTTAGGTGGATATTTAGCTGATATCTTTGGGAGAAAGAGGATTATATGTTTCGGAACTATACTTTTAGGACTCTCCCAGTTTCTCTACTCTATTGCTAACGATTACTACTGGCTTTTCATAGCTGCATTTATTGAGGGTTTATCCTACATATATTTCCCAGCCTTTACAGCTCTCATAATGGATTCAGCTCATAAATATCAGCTTGTAGAAGTATTTACACTTGATGTTATATTAAGCCATACACCATACATGATCTCACCAGTTCTAGGTGGAGTTCTTAGAGATCTCTATGGAGTATCAGGGTTAAGATTTGGGTTTATGATATGTAGTATTATTGCTTTAGCTATTGCTTTAGCAAGATGGCTTCTCCTATCTGAAACAATAGAGACTACTGGAGATATTAAAGCTTTAGTCTCATCAATGTTAAAGATTAATGAGAGCTTTAATGCTTTAAACCTAACTATTAAGAGACTTATTGCTATACGTATGTTTATAGCATGCTGGTTATCAATGCTTTTCTACTTTACAGTACTCTACGCTACAAGATATGTTGAAATCGTCTCCTTTACAGAGTGGGGAGTAATATCAGCATTTTCATCAGCATTCTATGTTTTAACATATCCTATAGCTAAAATCATAAAGAACTTTAAGCCAGCAAAAACATATTCCATCATGGTTTTCCTAGAATCACTAGCATCAATACTTATTATTCAAAACATGAAATATATGCTGCTAGCATCAATGATTCTCCTAAATACATGTGGAGCCTTAACATACGCTATTGAAAGAACTATAATTACTGAATTAATAAACCAATCTATGAGGGGAAGAGTGGAAAGCTTTATGAATATATCGTTCTATATAGGATCAGCTCTAGGATACATTACAGGAGGATATCTATATGCTTATAATCCTCAATATATATTCCTAGCAGCAGCAATACTTCTCGGAGTAGGAAGCATACTAATAAATACATTGCTAAAACATTTAAAACCCCATTTAATAACTCATTTTTAAATGCATAAGTACTTGAGTAATCGTTAAGTTATAGTTTTGATTTCCATAGTCTATACCATTGCATAAATACAAAACTATTCAGAAATAGCTAAGTAGTAGTTGAGAAGGTTTAGAAATAGCTTAATGATTCAAATAATAAATCCTTCCAGCTTCCAACTCTACGATGAAGCTACTCATCATTAATTAAATCTATAATAATATATTAACCATCAATGTTAAAGGAATACTTATAATTCAAATAATAGAGAATACCAATAGCTATATATAGTCTTAGTTCTCCCAACTCAGAATGAATATGGTTTAATCATTGCAAACCCTAAGTAGTATTGTTATGCTATTGTATGGGCATGGAATGTTGATGCCTAGTTTCCCCATCTCATTTGTTATTCTCTGAGACTTTGTTAACTTAAGCATATTTATTACCTCTATTTTGTTATTGTGTTTTCTATGAATTCTTAGCTTTTATTTTCCTGTTAATCCATGTTTCGTTCAGTATATATGCTATTGACTTCATAAGCATTAATGCATGTTCACCATCACATCTATCCTTCATACACGGTATATAGTTATCGAATACTCTAGTTCTATCCTATATACTGTATTATTCCATCCATTAATTCTAACCTCTAAACTATATAATGTTTAGTTTTAATATTTTACATGATGCTTTATAATAATGAGTTCCATCACTTAATACAACTATATTAGAACCATAGGTAGTTTTAATCTTTTTAAGGAATGTTAGAGATGTAAGCATATTTGCAACATCACAAACCCATATGTAGAGAATTCTCCTCAATAATGGCTCAAACACAACGTAAACAATCTTACTCTTAGAACCTACACTTATAATAGTATCATCAACCATAAATTCTAACATCCCTCCTATCAAAATCAATAGAAGATTAAGATAAACCACGATAATATAGAATAACTCCTAACAACAATGAAGCTTAGAATATCCAAAGCCATTCTAGAAGAACGAAAACATATGTAAGCACCATAACAACTAGAGTAAATGGAGTTCTCTCCCTAACAAATTTAACTATATTAACACCATAAATAGGGGAGGGAACTCACAAATAAATCTAAAGTTAACAAAGCTGAAAGCGCAAAGTTTAAATATATATGCTAAAAATATTTTTGTGAGTGGATCTTATTCTTTAAGAGATATGGTTAGATTTATTAGAGAATTGGCTCCTAAGAGGAATATTTTACTTTTTCATAGTGACCTTGAAGCTAAGAAGAAGATTCTGCTTAGCTATTTATCATCCTCAATTAGTAAGGGGCATTTAGGAATTTATATAGCTGGAGAGGAATCTTTAGAGCAGATAGAAAATTATATTACTAAATATAGTAGGGAGTTGATTGATAGGGGATTACTTAAGATATTAAGCTGGGATCTACTCCACCATATACTTTATGATTGGCGTAATATAGTGGAGACCTGGGGAAAATTCATAGAGGAATGCGTAGAGAGAAACTTAAAAAATCCTAGAATATGCAGCGAAATGGATATATTACACAAGTATTTACAATCTAGGAGGTTAATAGAGTGGGAAAGACTTCTTCATGAAAGACTTGAAATTCCAAGCTTAGGTATATGCTCATACAATGTGGAGACATTAATAAATAGAAGGGAGTATGATATGCTTGATTTAATAAAAGTACATGAATACACTATAGTAACAAAAGCTGAAAGTGCATTTGTCATTCATATGTAGGTGAGTAACATACAGTAACTTTACAATTTATTCCTATTCAGATATTTTTGTTAGTAGTCAATTTATCATTGATATGAACTTAGCATTTTAACCTTATTATTCTTGGAGTCTAGATAGATTCATGATGTTCCATGCTGTTTAATATTTCCAGCACAGTAGCTATAGTACGTATTCACCTATCACTTTCACATAATGGTCTTGATAATATGTATTCCTAAAGTTTTAAGGAGAAATATAGTGTTAAAATTGTTATTACTGAGCGTCTAGATGCTACATGCAGTTAAACTAATAGATTAAGACAATATCAAGTTGATAAGTGTAATATTCTGAGAGAATAAGTGAGGTGTTTAGAGGTTTACTATGTTAATCTATTGTTAGTAGTGGAGGACTTTAAACCTAGGTTAATATATTTATATATCTTAAATTCAAGCTACAGAATTATAACTAAATATGTTACTAGGTGTAGGGTTCAAAATAGAGTTCACAGTATTGATTTCCAGAAGCAATACATTTTTTCTCTAACACTATTATTCGTTTATCCAGTAGGTTACTGAGCATTCCTGCAATATCTCCTCTTACAAAATGACATGAAGGCTTTTCTCTACTTCCTCTTATAGGAGTAGCTTCAAAGGACTCATATATATGTATTATTCCAGTACATTTATTAAGGTCTAGATTAATAAGCTTAGCATTATATAATCCATAGCTTCTACCAAGGTCTAACATTAACTCAATAATTTCAGCTTTATGTATATTTAGTTTCTCTAAAATCGGTTTAAAAAACTTAAAACGAGACTCACCAATATATAAGCCTATATGGTAAAATAGAACCGCTCCACCCTCCCCAGCTATACTTCTAAATCTATCTATAGCAAAGAATAACTGATCATAGCTAAGAATAACTGATGGAGTTCTTTGAGCCATTTTCGGGAAGCATATCTTATCATATATTAATCCACTTATAGATGAAATCCATGTGTTAGTATTGATTACATATGGTTGTGACTTAATTAAATCGTTTAATTCAGATATGGTAATCTTAGAGTCAGTGATGTCTATAAAGAAAGCCATCTTAGCTATAACACTATCAGAAGCATCAGCTAATGCATAAATTACATTTATATTATTATCACTGAAAATCTTAGTAATACTATTTAAAATACCTAAAGCCTCTTTTGCCTCAATAACAATTTCAACCAATCGTCTATTAGGTATAAAACAGGCAATAGGTATATTAATACTAATACTCACAAGTTGTTATATGATTATTCTATTTAAAGTTTTGCATCTAATAATGTAATAATCCAGTTATCGTACTCAATTTCTTAAATTGTTAATTTTGAACTTGTTGCAAAGCTATTTAAATATTTATTGTTTAATGATTCTCATTATATTTCAAGTAGGGAAATATTATTACTAATATCTGAAGCTTTAGAGGAAAAAGTATGGTTAGATGCTTCATTATTTAGAGAACTTGTCTTCATTCATGTAGAACTTGAAATACCTTACATGATAATATAGTTTCCGGATTGTATGTACTTGGAGTTGTATAGTTATTAGCTGTGGGTTTTGAGGATTTTTATTTCCTTGATGAGTTCAGGCAATACTTCATATAGATCTCCTACAATACCATAGTCACATGCATTAAATATCGGTGCATTCGGATCATTATTTACTGCAACCACTATTTTTGAATCCTTTATACCTGCTATATGCTGTATAGCTCCTGAAACACCTATGCCAATATATAGTTTAGGCTTTACCATATGTCCTGAAAGCCCAATCCACTCAGTAAACCATTTAAGATCTGCTGCAACAGGTCTTGTACATCCAACTACACCGTTTAATACTTCTTTAAGCTCTTCGAGAAGCTTAAAATCCTCCCTTCTTCTAACTCCTCTACCACCAACAATTACAACCTCAGCACTTTCAAAATCTACTCCCTTAGCCTCCTTACCCTTTACCTCAATAAGTTCAAGTCTTGGCTTAGGAATGGAAACATCTAGCTTAATAACTTCACCCTTCACAGCTAATGGCGACGCCTTCTCAAATACTCCTTTCCTTACCGACGCTACTTGCGGTTTAGAGTTTATGGATTCAATAGCTATAGCTATACCTCCATATACAAGCCTCTTAAACAGTATTCTTCTAGATTGTTTTTCAACCTCTATATCAATGCATTCAGATACACATCCAGTATTCATTTTTGCTGAAAGCCGAGCAGCAATCTCCTTATCCTCCTTTAACCCACCGAGAAGAATTAGTTCAGGCTTTACATTTTCCAATATACTATGAAGAACGCTTGACTGTACATCGGGTGTAGCATGCTTAAGTATTGGATTATCAACAATATACACTATGTCGGAATAAGCTGAGAGACTATTAGCTAGATCTGAAACATTTAAACCCATAACTATGGATGCTATCTTTAAACCTAATGTATTAGCTATATTTCTAGATTTGCTTATAAGTTCAAGTATACATTCTCTACTGTTTGAATATGTAACTATCACTTCAATACACCCTCCTTAACAAGGTTTTTCACAACTTCAGCTACACTCTGCTTAATAGGTAAATCCTTAAATACTATGCCTTTTCTTTTAAGCTCAGGTATGAAAACCTTTAAAATCTGGACTTGAGGATTTAAACCATTAATACCAACATCTTTAGCATTAAGAGTCTTAATAGGTTTCTTGAAGGCTTTCATCATTGATGCTGTTGATGGATGTCTAGGCTCATTAATCTCCCTAGTAACAGTTATAAGTACTGGAAGCTGAGTCTTCACTACTTCATATCTATCCTCTAAATCCCTTTCAACAGTAACATAACCATTACTTATAGCTATGCTTTTAGCATAGGTTATACATGGAATATTTAGAATTTCAGCTATACGTGGACCTACCTGATAGGAATAGCCGTCAGTTGATGTTTCCCCACAGAGAATAATATCGAATAAGCCTAGCTTTAATAAAGCGTTAGCTAGAGCTTTTGAAGTTATATAGGTATCCGAGGATTCAAGCAGGGGATCGGTAATAAGTACTGCATCATCAACACCCATAGCTAAAGCTTCCCTTAAACATGTTCTAGCTTCAGGAATCCCTAAAGTAAAAGCTGTAACAGTACCTCCACACCTCTCCTTTATACGAATAGCCTCCTCAACAGCTCTTCTATCTATATCACTCATTCTTCTAGGAGCACCGATAGTTATCGGTGTCCGATTAGCATGATCCACCTTAAGATTAGAAACATCTATAGAGTATTTAATACATACAGCAACATTCACCATAGTAATCAAGTAAATAGGTTAAACCATCATATAAATTTTTCCAAGAAGACTTAAAATATTCAAACTTCCATCCACATAGCTTATAAAACCCCATACTTATAGCTATATTACTAATTGAAGTCTACATCCTAAATTAGATAGACTTTCCATAACCAATTTATGGATAGCTAATAATAAACTTAAATTTCTCAAAGCCATTCCTAAACTATAAGGCAAATTAGAATACCTAACAGGTGTAACAGTCTAGAACAGTATGATAATTATTATACATTAAATATATAATATGTAGTAGAGGCTAGATAATAGACTATTGTGTTTTGAGTTTTATGAATTGATTCTTTTTTGCTTTATTTTAATTTATGGATTGAAACGTTGTTGATGGAGCTTATTGAGTGTTGTATATTTCTTTAAGTCTTGAATTCGTTAATGGTTATGATAGTGAGATTGAATACATGAATTATGGTAGGTTAGTAAGTCATTTAAAATTACAAATACATATATTATCTTCTGTTATTATATGCCTCTATTCTCACTTGTATACTTCTTGAAGGCTTTACTAGAGTATAGGCTTGTATAGTAGTTCAGCTAATTGATTATTTATGGATTAGGAAGCTATGTTTAGGCTTAGCTTATCTTCTATTAGACTTAAGGATTTGTAATACGTAACTGTTGATGCTATTAATGTAAGCGTTCATAATCTTAAATACTGAAGCATGTTATGGTATTAAGAGAAAATGCATTAAGATATATTTCGTAGTGAGAATAATTGTCGCATGAACGTTATAACTGATGGTTCCATGATTCACAATCGCTTCTGAAGCTTATTATGGGGATTGTTAGCATAGAGGGATTGTTAAAGTAATCATGGATGAATTGTAGGACTTATAAAGTCTTATAGGATTCTTAAACTGAATAGCATTAATCCTTGATTAAGTCTAGATGTAATGTAAGACAAGATAAAGAATCAAATAGACGTAGAGCAGTAAGCTGCTAAGACTTAGACGGTAAGTACGGTTTAAGCTAGTAGACTATGATATGTTAAAGTATTGAAACAGCATTCTTATGTTTAAGCACATGTTCGGAGGATATCGCATAGTGGAGAAACTTATTAAACATAGCTGAGAAGTTAGCAATAAAATAGTTACTACAACAAATAATAAACCTAAGTACTGACATACATCGAAAAAGATGCATAAAATAGTTAAGTTGCAGAACAGTATTTTGTTATCCTTTTACGTATTCTGATCCTATTACATCTCTTGCTATAATATATCTCATAATGTTTTGGGCTCCTTCAGCACCTATAACGTATGAGAAGCAACCAAGCCAACCTCTATATATTGGGCATTCCTTAGTGTATGCGTATGCACCATACCATTTTAATGTTTCTTCAAATATTTTAACAGCTGCTTCTGGAGCTTTCATTTTAGCTAGGGCGACTGGAATGTTTAGATCTGTAGGTCTACGTGTTGGGTCTTTTTCAAGGTATATTTTATCAGCAAGCCATGCAGCCTTATATACGAAGTATTTAGCTGCTTCAAGCTCTGCGTATAGTTCAGCGAATTTAAAGCTTACTCCTTGAAATGATGATATATATCTACCGAACAGTTGTCTTTGCTTAAACCATTCTATAGCCTTATCAATACACCATCTAGCTGCACCTATACATGCAGCTGCTACAACAATCCTAGCTAGGTTAAATCCTTCCATAACATAGTAGAATCCTTTATTTTCATCTCCAAGCCTGTATTTATCCTCAACTTGAAAGTTGCTTAGTTTAAATCCACCTGTAGATAGAGCATGTCTACCAATATCTTCATATAGAGTTGGCTGGAAACCTTCAAGTAGCCTTCCATTTTCCTTACATAATACTGTAAATGCAGTTAAGGCTTTATGTCTAGCCTCCATAGAGCCTGTTCTAGCAACTAGAAACCATCCGCCACCCCATGGAAGCTTTAGGGATTCAGCTACACCACTTATAAATGCCTTCTCCCCATTAAGAACCCACATATCACCCTTCTTCTCAGCCTTAGTTCTAATACCTGCCACATCAGATCCTCCCTGAGATTCTGTTGATGCTATACCGTAGAATGCCTCCCCCCTTGAGACTTTAGGTAGAATTTCTTTTTTAACATCTTCACTACCATATATTTGAAGAGCTAACGGCCATCCATTATTCAGTAGAGTGTATACAGCTATAGCAACAGCAGGATCAGCATATGCAACCTCCTCAACAGCTATAGCTGTCATAACATATGTTCCACCTTGCCCACCATACTCTTCAGAAACAGGTATACAGAATAATCCAGCATCACCCATTCTCCTAATCAAATCTAATGGTATTTCCTTCTTCTCATCCGCTTCAATCCATTTAGGAGCAATATATTTCTGACAGAAATCACGAATATTATCTCTAAAAACCTTTTCTTGCTCACTAAACTCAAAATCCATAAAACCACCGAAACTAGATAAGTCACAAGTATTTAAATCTTTTCAAGCATTAAACAGCTTTGTTAACTTAACATGTTGATTATTCTATTTTGTTTTGTGTTTCTATGAATTCTTAGCTTTATCTTCTTATTAATCCATATCTTGTTTAGCATGTATACTATTGACTTCATAAGCATTAATACACGTTCACCATCACACTTATCCTCATACATGGTATACAATTACTCCTTCTCATATCAAACTTAATGGAAGCTTAAGGATTCCACGACAATATGGATGCATAACTCCTACAACAATAAGCAAAATATCTGAAACCATACTAGACAAACATGAACAGAAATATATAGCAACATAAACAACTAAGATAAACGGAGTTCCCTCCCTAACAACTTTAACCATAGATTCATCATAAATAGGGAAGAGAAAACTCTCAAATAAAGCTAAAGTTAACAAAGCCCATTAAACTCTACAAACTCAACCATTCCTTATATAACCTTTAGAAATTTAAATTCTCAAATTCTACATGATATTTAAGCATTAACAATTTAAAGGCTTTCATAGACTAGCCTAGTAATTCTTAATTATGCTCGCGATGTAAGATTATAGTTATAAAGTTAAAGCTACTATAGGATACATTTAAGTTTTGTAAGCTTAAATGTTGCTTCGTAAACTTTAGACAATATATCATTTTATATTTCTCCTATGGGAAATTTGTTTTACTCATTCTTTAATCCATTAATCCTAGCAATATATAACATTAAAATTTATGTATTAAGATATTCTAGAAATGATATATGTATGGACCTGTCTTCAGTATTTTCTTAAAATTTATGGTATAAGTATGAGTGATATTCTACTCTATTAGAATCCGTAATAGTTGAAATACTTCAATTAAGCTTCTAGAGTTAATAAGATAGAAGAGTTGAAATATCTTACTGGAAGATTTATATATTGCTGTTTCCTAGGTGTTTCGATAGATTATGGTTTTAATAGATTTAATGACATCTAAAGAATCTAAATGGAGTTCCTCCAAATCTATTTTGAGTATTATTGGTGATCAGAAACCGTATAGCTGTTATCAGTGTGCTAAGTGTTCAAGCGGCTGTCTCTCAGCTGAACTTCTTGAATTGATGCCTCATCAAGTAGTTAGCATGGTTAAACTCGGATTTCTAGATGAAATTGCTTCATCAGATATTATATGGTCATGTGCATACTGCTTGAAATGTGTTGAAAGATGTCCTCAAGACGTTGCTCCAGCTGAAGCTATACTTGCTCTAAGAAACATAGCTTTCAAGAAGGGAATTAAAACACCTGAGGGCTATAGATTAATACTTGAGAATGTATTTGAAACCGGATGGATACAGAGTATTCAACCGGTTATTAGTAGGGACGGGGAAATATATGTAAGAGATGATTTAAAGCTTCCAAGAAAACCAGAAATATCAAACATGGATAGCTTTAGGGAAGCCTTAGCAAAAACCCTAGGTGAAGAAATATAGGTTAGAGGAAGTGTTAATCATGTCTTTAACCTTCGGATTATATCCAGGATGTATTATACTAACTGAACAGTATGCGTATGAAATTGCAGCTAGAAACGTTCTTCCTCTTCTAGATGTTAAACTTGTAGATTTAAATGATATAAGTTGTTGTGGCGAACCGCTAATGAGTATGAATAAGCTTACCTGGCTCTATCTTGCAGCTAGGAATATAGCTATTGCTGAAAAAAGCAATGTAGATATAATGTGCTTATGTAATGCATGCTACTTATCACTTAATAAAGCTAAAAAACTTCTTATGGAGAATTTAAATCTTCTCGAAAAGATAAACTTAATACTTAATGATGAGGGATTAAAATATACTGGAAAACCTAAAGTTAAACATTTAATTGAGATTCTACATGATGATGTTGGAATTAATAAAATTAGGGAGAAGATAAGATTTAAGCTAGTAGGTTTAAAACTAGCTTCATATACTGGATGCCATTTACTTAGACCTAGCAGTATCATTAAGGCTGACGATCCTGAAAATCCTTCAAAGCTTAATAGGCTTGTGGAAGCTTTAGGAGCATTATCACCACGTTATCCTGAAGAATTAGAGTGTTGTGGAGCAGGATTATTAATTCCGAAGCCTGATGGAGGATTATCATATGCAAGCACTCAGCTAAAAGCTATTGTTAACAGAGGTTTTGATGGTGTTGTAACAGTATGTCCTGCATGCCATAAAATGTTTGATAGTAAACAAGCAGTAATAAATCAAACTCTAGGCTTAAACATAGAGTTACCAGTAATCTACTACATACAGATACTTGGATTAGCTATGGGTTTAAGCATGATGGATATTGGATTACATCTTAATCAAAGCCCATGTGATAAACTAGTAGCTAAGGTGAAGGGGAATGGATGAATATGATGTTTTAGTAATTGGTGGAGGAGTAGCTGGACTTCAAGCATCCATAGATCTTACTAATGCTGGATTCAAAGTATATCTAGTTGAGAAAATGCATGCTCTCGGAGGACATACAGCTCAACTATATAAAATAGCTCCTCAACTCATAGATTCTAGTAAAGTTATAGAGGATTTAAGTAGTAAAGCATTTAGAAATGTTAAGCTAGCATTATACTCCAATGTAGGATCAGTAGAGAAGTCTGGAGACTACTTTATAGTTGAAGTTGAGGAGGAGCCAAAATATGTTTCATGGAGTAAATGTAATGGATGTCTTAAATGTATTGAGAAATGCCCTATTAAAACATCCTATAACTCAATGAAGATCGTAAACATACCCGCAATATATACAATACCAGGTAATAGCCTATCTGGAAAACCAGTTATAGATGGGAAGCGATGTCTATACTTTAAGGGTGAATCATGTAGAATATGTAGGGAAATATGTCCAGTTAACGCTATAGATTTTAGTCAGAAACCATTAACATCAACTTTTAAATGTAGATTTATAATTATTGCTACAGGATTTAACATGTATAATCCATCTAAAATAGGAGAGTATAGCTATGATAAGCATCCAAACATAATTACAGGGCTTGAACTTGAATTAATATCTAATCCATTAGGACCTACTAAAGGCAGTATAGTAAAGCCATCAAGTAGTAAACCTCCAAAATCAGTAGCTATAGTTTCATGTGTAGGTTCAAGAAGTGAGAAACATCTTAAACATTGCTGTAGAATTGGATGTACTACAAGTTTAAAACATGCATATTACATCCTAGATAAGCTACCTGAAGCTGAAGTCTACATACTATACAATGACATGAGAGTTCCTGGAAGAAGCTATGAGGAATTCTATAGGTTTGCAAGAGATAAGGGAGTAACTCTAATTAGAGGAATACCGTCAGAAATCCGTGGAGCATCTGATGAAGAGGTTTCAATGAAGATATATGATGAAGCATCATCAAAACTCTATAGACTCAATGTAGATCTTGTAATACTAGAAGTTGGTATGGAGACAAATATAAATGAAGTTAAGGCAATAAACATCCCAGTAGGAGAGGATAAATATCCGGAAAGCATTAAACCAATTCTAAACACAATTGAAACACCAATACCAAACATATTTGTAATTGGATGTGCTCAAGCACCATTAAACATAGTAGAATCAATAACTCAAGCACAAGCAGCTACAAGCAAAATAATAGCGAAATATAGGGGATGCATTGATTAAACAAATTAAACTACAAAATTACTATTTCTAATAGAATGCGTATAGCTCTACATGTCTAACTAATAGTATTATTTATTACTACGTAAACTATTAACGATTAAACTTTAATATGGGTTTAAATCAACTTTATGATGTAATATGGAGAGCTGTAAGAAGTGAAAACTATTTTAAAAACATTGTAGATTACATATTATCATCTGGGATAGGTAGAGATAAAGTCTTAAACCTTACAGGTCAGTGGAGTAGTTTTAGCGAGAAACCAATATATTTAAGATTTAGCATACTTGTTAAACTTATCTGCTTAGTCATAGTGGAGAATATGAAGTTAGTAGAGGAACTTAACGAATTTGATTCAGCTTTAAAGCTACTTGAAAAGCTTAGAGAAGACTTAATAATGGAGGTTAACGAATATAAGGTTAGAAACTCATTAATTAATGAAACGCTAAATATTATAGAGGGAGTGATTGATAAATTGAAGATGCTAAGGAAAGCTAAAAGTACATTTTGAGAAGCCTATTACTAGAGTTAGAGTTTACAATGATCCGCCCTACCTCAGCTCTAAAGACTCATAAATAGTTTCCGCTAACACTAGATATATTGAGGCTACACATCATATCCTACTAGACGCTACCTAATATCTAGAAGTATCCATTCAGCTATACAATTCACTATGTATCAAATATGTTTTAGAAGCATTTAACTTTAATGGATTATGCCTTAACATTTCTATTAACGTATCACTACACTTATTAATACTGAATATATTCCTATAATCATTGTATTTATGAATAAGTATTAATAACTTCTGGAATTTACATTGCAAGCATAGAAACTATTTAGTTAGCTACAACATGCTATGACCATTAAGTTTTTAAGGGGGAATATAGTAGTCTAGTGTGATTAAGAAGGAAGTTATAGCAACAAATAAAGCTCCAATTCCGGTTGGACCATATTCCCAAGCTATAAGGGCAGGAAGCTTTATTTTTGTCGCTGGACAGGGACCTATTGACCCAAGAACAAGACAGATTATAGGCAATACTATTGAGGAACAAACAGAAGTAACACTTAACAACATTAAGGCAATATTAGAGGAGGCAGGATCCTCAATGGAAAATGTTATTAAAGTAACCGTATACTTAAGCAATATAGAGGATTTTGACGCTATGAATAGGGTTTACAGTAAATTCTTTAGAGAGAACCCGCCTGCACGTACAACCATACAGGCTAAGCTATGGAAAAATATACTAATAGAAATAGATGCTATAGCTGTAATTCCGGATAAATAAATCTACATTTTAAACTATTCTATATTTTACATGTGTAAACAACATAATTTTAAAGTAAGAGTTATTAGGAATAAATCTATTTAGTGCTTGTGGGATTGGAAAGCATCTTTAAGGAGGCAGTTGAAGTAAAAGCCGAAGACTTCGCTTCCCTCATAGATAATGTAATAGACATTGTAAAGAAGGAAGAGATAGATTACGCCGAAATTAGAAATGGACTTGTAACTCTTGAACCTAGGGGGAAGTCCATAGTTATTGGAGATATTCATGGAGATTCATATACTCTAAGGGAAATACTTGAAACATCAAAGCTTACAACATACTTGAAGAATGAGGGAAAGCTTATATGTTTAGGAGACTATGGAGATAGGGGATTTGACTCCTTAACTGTTTACTATATACTCTTGAAGCTTAAAGAGTTAAACTCTAGGAAAATTATTCTATTAATAGGTAATCATGAAGGAGCATTTAAAATTCCAGTTCATCCCCATGACATCATAGAGCAGATTTATTTAAGATTCGGTGAGGAATATAGTGAAATATATGAGAAGCTTATAACATTATGGAGTTATTTGCCATATACTGTAATTATTCCTGGAAAATATATACTCCTACATGGTGGAGTACCTGCAGAGCTTAATAGCATAGATGAAATACCTGAAGCAAGAGAGAAATATCCTTTAAATAGTATGTTTGAGGAAATTCTTTGGAGTGATCCAATAGATGAAGTTGGAGTTTACCCATCACCTAGAGGAGCAGGTAAGCTTTTCGGTCCAGACATAACTAGAAAAGCTTTAAACATTGTTAATGCTAAAACACTTATAAGAAGCCATGAACCCTGTATTGAAGGTGTAGAACCAAAACAGGAAAACCTAACACTAACCGTATTCTCATGTAAGGGTATATATTACAATAGAAATGCAGCATACCTAATAGTAAATCTTGAAGAGGAAGCTAAAAACAGCTATGAACTAGCTATGAAAGCAGTTAAACTATAGATAGTAATACTACTTGAAGAGATCATCAATATTTTGAATTACATATTCGCTCTTAATCTTACCACCATCAAACTTAACACCCTCCAGCTTTAAAAGCTTCTCCTTGATTTTAATCCCCATACTATAGCCTCCAATTTCACCATTACTTTTAACAACTCTATGGCAGGGAATTATAGGAGCGTTTTCGTTATCCCTCATGATTTTACCAATAAGCTTAGGACTTACATTAAAAGCTCTTGCTAAAGCTCCATAGGTTATAACCTTCCCAGCTGGAACCATTAATAGAATAGCATATACAGCCTCCTTTAAACTACTATACTTCATAAGTTACCACTACTCCTATCTCTTCTTAACGATATTCTTGCTGTAAGAATTCTCTCGGTTGTAAACAATCTTGCCGCTACATAAAGGATTACTAATGTAAAAACTGTTATGTAGATTATTCCAGCATAGGCTATTGAATAGTCACCTATAAGTCCACTTCTAGTAGCTATCATTGGATAGCTAAACGGTATAGCATACATTAATATTTTAACTGTAAGCGGTAACGCATTCATATCTGAAAACATAGCTATTATACCCGGTATAATAATTAACGGTATCATATAACCTACGAGTGTCTGAGCACTTCTTACATCTTCAGCAAACACAGCTATTATAATTGCTAAAGCTAGGGAAGCTACAAGAGTTATAAATATTAGTAAGCCTATAACTACGTGGAAGCTTAATGACGGAAATAAAATAGGAATATTTAATTGTTCTGGAGCATACTCCATAAATGAACTCATATAGTATCTAAAACCAATCATGTAGCTTATAGACCCTAAAGCAGCTATAATCGACGATCCTATAAGCTTACTACCTAGAATTGTTAATCTACCTACTGGAAGAGTTAAGAGAGTTTCTAGTGTTTTCTGCTCCTTCTCAATAGCTATGGAGGTTGCAGCAATCTGCACAGCGAATATTAGTATAATAAGTATTGCTACTGGAAGCATTGTTGATTGTGAGATAAGTAGTCCTAGAACTACTTGCGGATTAATATCTAAAACCTCACCTCTAAATACTGTACTATAAGATACTACTATAGGCTTCATTACGGTTTCAGGATTCCTATTTGAAACTAGCTCACTTATAATTCGGTATGAAACCGTTTTTTCAATTATATCTATAATACTACCTAATACTCCACTAACTCCAGTACTTGCTATATTGATTTCCCTTATAATTGAGAAGACATGAATGAAACCATTCTGACCTAAGGTAATATTTAATGTAAATCCTTTAGGTATAATTATTAATACTGAGGTGTTAAGCTCCATAGACCTGGCTAATACATTACTAATTGATATAGTATTAATCTCTACCAGGTTTATATTTGGAGTATTCTTTAAAGTTTCAATAATAAGGTTTGAGAATTTACCATCATCTAAATCTACAATGGCTATTGTAGATTTAGGATAGAGCTCTATTGAAGACTCCATCGATATCCTTATAGCTAAACCTATAACTGGAAACATGATTAATGGTATAAGTATCATACCTATAAGTATCTTAGGGTCTCTTAGAAGATCTTTAACCTCCTTAATTATTAGATTTAAACTTTTACTAACCATTCATAGTCGCCCTTAAGAATACTTCTTCAAGATTTTCAACATTGTATTTATTTTTAAGCCTTTCAGGATTATCAATTTCTAAAATTCTACCTTTATCTATTAAAGCAACTCTATCACAGAGAAACTCTATCTCAAGCATGTTATGGCTTGAAACAATAACTGTTACACCATATCTAGAAGCATAATCTCTTATTATCTTCCTTACATAGCTTGCATGTATAACATCTAGACCGCTTGTAGGTTCGTCAAGTATTGCAAGTTTAGGCTTAACCATTAATGCTCTAGCTAACAGAAGCCTTCTAAGCATACCTTTACTATATGTTTTCACCTTGTCTTTAAGTCTATTTCCAAGACCAGATATTTCAATAGCATTTTTAATCATATCCTCAATGCTTAACCCATTTTTCACATAGAAGCCAGCCATAAATCTAAGATATTCTAAACCTGAAAGATAACGATAACCGCCAGCTTCCTCAGGTAGATAACTTATAAGTTCTCGAACTCTACTAGATTCACTTACAACATCATATCCAAATACTCTTACAATCCCTGATGTAGGTTTAATTAATGTTGATAGAATTCTAAGCGTTGTTGTTTTGCCTGCACCGTTAGGACCAATAAGCCCAAAAACCTCACCATGATAAACATTAAAGCTTACCCTATCTAAAGCTACAGTTTTACCGTAAATCTTAGCAAGATCCCTAACATCAACAGCAAATTTCATAACCTACAATAACTAGCATGACTTATATATCTATCTGGAAATGAATGAAATTCACATTGATTATAGCTGCTAAGCTTCCTTAACTATACTTATATCTGCAAAGGCTTCTCCACTTAGCTTTTCAACTAATTTAAGAACTTCACTTCCAATTATAGTTTTACCTTTAAGCTCTAAGCTAGCTTCTCTAAGTCTTCTATTCCTATATATTAGCCTTATAATCCATTCTTTATCTTTTGGACTTACAACAACATAGTATACTCCATCACCAATTACTGATTTTAACTCATCTATACATCTAGATGCTTCAACCCTTTTAACTTCAAGAAGCTCTGAATTTAATACTATTCTAGCTAGTTGAAGTGGATCAGTTAAACGTTTACCTTCTATCTCCTCCACTATGGGCTCTACGATCTTTAATGGTTCAGCTTTCTCTAGAGGCTTCATAGCTGCTTTACTAAGTGTTTCAATAAGTCTTGTAGCTGCTAGTAGCAGTTCACCTTGAATATTTCTTCCAGGAACACCGATAACTATGTTTTCAGGGATGTTTAAAGCCTTTGAAATTAGCTTCTCCCAGGTCTCCTCAGTTCTTGGTTTAGGTGTATGTTTTTCAGAGTCGTACTTGTAGAGTATTACTTGAACTATGTTTATATCCTTAATTGCTGTCTTTAAATCTTTAATCTTACTAAGATCCTCCTCATTCAGCTCCATCAATACCACTACATTCTTCAATATTCTCAATATAACTTTAGGAGTAAATGGATAAAAGTCTACAGTAGAATTTACAATTACATAATCATAATCCTTAACTAGAAGTAAATCCTTTAAAAACGCTTCAAGTCTCTCTCTAATCTCCTCCATTCCAATAAGTTTAAAAAGTCTAGAGGGAGACTCCACCATACCATATAGGCTACTTCCTCTTCTTGCCGGTAATAGGCTTATAGTAATATCTTTAGGTAGTTTTAATTTCGGATTTAAAACATGTAATTCATGAATAGCCTCCTTAAGCTTTACAGTACCGGTTAAGATGCTGAATAGTGTCCTCATACTTTCAGTTTCCAATACTAATAGGGACTCAGTTAATACTCGTCTCTCAATATCTAGATCTACAGCAAGAACTTTACCTTTACGAGCTATAGCGCAAACTAGATACGTACAGAGTTTATCTCTATCCTTAAACTTCCTTGGAGATACGGTTACTAGAATATAAGGCATAAATTTTACCACTAATTTAAACTATATATAATAGAGTCTACCAATATATAAGTCTTAAGTGAATAATTAGCATAAATTAGCTAGGATATAGTATAATGTTCCAGTAGGTTTTAAATAAGTTTTTATGAAGTAAACAATCTTTAAACTGATAGCTAACATTAATCATTATAGGTCTTGTATAGTTTGAAGCTTCTATATTTTAACCTTTAAGATTTCTAAAGATAGTTAATTCTTAATCAATTAGAAAAGTTTATAATTACATAGTTTATCACGTACTGGTGTTAATGTGAAACGGGGTGTTAAAGGAGGTATTATTAAGCTACTAAGTAGAGGAGAAATACTAGATATTCATTTATCAGCTATTGAAGTATTAGAGGAGAAAGGGGTTAAGAGTAAATCAAAGAAAATACTTGAAATATTTAGAAATTGTGGAGCTGAGGTTGATTTTGATACTGGTTATGTAAGGATTCCTCAACATCTAGTAGAGGGGGCATTACGTAAATCACCAAGTAAAGTTATTCTCCATGGTAGAAGTGAGCAATACAGTATTCTACTAGAGAATGCTAGAGTATATTTTGGATTTGGGGGTACTCCAACACCATACATTAGAGATTTAGAAACTGGAGGTATTAGAAGACCTACAAAGAAGGATTTTGCTGAAGCTACAAGACTTGGAGATGCATTACCAAACATGGATTTCATAATGTCGATAGCTGGAGTATTTGATGTGCCTCCTGAATCAGAATATTTACATGAGTTTGAAGCTATGTTTAACAATACCGTTAAGCCAATAGTTTACTCGGCTCCAAGCGCATATTTAGCTAGGAGAGTAATGGAGATGGCTGCAATAGTTCTTGGAGGATTCTACGAGTTGAGGAGAAAACCCATACTTGCACTATATAGTGAAACAGTTTCCCCATTAACTTTCGCTCAGGAAAACGAAGCTATGATAGAGTTTGCAAATGAAAACATACCAATAGTTTTAGGTCCAGTACCAATGGCTGGAGCCACAGCGCCAATAACAGTAGGGGGAGCTACAGTTGTAGCTGTAGCTGAGGCTCTAGCTGCAATAACACTAATACAATCTGTAAAGCCGGGAGTACCAGTTATATATTCTGGCTGTGCAGCATTAATGGATCAGAGAACAGGTAGATTTTCGTATGGAGCGCCTGAGTTTGCATTAGGAAACATCGTACTTGCCCAAATGGCTCAATATTATGGTCTCCCATGTTTTGGATGGGGTGGATGTAGTGATAGTAAAGTTCCTGATGCTCAGGCAGGAGCTGAAGTAATGATGAATACTTTAGTTTCTGCTTTTTCAGGGATTAATCTTATTCATGACTTCGGTTATCTTGCAGGTGGAAGCATTGGATCAATGGAGATGGCTGTAATAGGGGATGAAGTTGCTGGAATAGTTAAGAGAATACTGAAAGGTGTAAGAATAGATGATGAAAGTCTAGCTGTAGACTTAATAAAAAACATCGGTCCTGAAGGACAGTTTATGTCTCAAAAACATACATTAAAATTCCTACGGAGAGAAGTATATACGCCAACACTATTCGATAGAAAGCCTGAAAGCCTATGGCTAAGTGAGGGAGGAAGAGATATTGCAGTTATTGCAAGAGAAAAAGCTAAGAAAATACTTAAGGAACACGTTGTAGAACCTCTACCAGAAGATATAAGAAAAAGTTTAAGTGACTTCGTGAAGAAATGCGAGAAAGAACTTATTAACAATAAATAATAATGATTTTAACTAAAACATTTTTATATTAGAGTCATTTATAGCATTCCAACACATAGTGTTAGAAATCATAATTCAATACTGGACTTGTAGGTATTGCTAGATTTAGATTTTCTTAACATAGCGTACTGTTAGACTTCATTATTGGATAAAAATAAATTTATATTAGCGTTTTAAACTAGGCTTGGTGAAATGATGATACCCTACATAACCTATGTTGGATCTTTCCCGCTCGACTACTCTAGAGAAAACTTTGAAAGAGTTATTATGGATGTAGTATCTATTGGTGTAAACTATCCAGCACTTCCAAAGCTTAAGGAGTTCGTTAGAATGTTTATGGATCCATTGATTGAGGTGGATGTTGTAAGAACGGTTTCAGGAGGATATATTGTAAACGATACTAGTAAATTCTCTATTGCTAAACCATATGTTCAAGAATATGTTTGGGCGATGGATTTAATTAAAAGGATGTTTAAGGATAAGCTTTACGGAGTAAGAGCAGCTGTTACAGGTCCATTTACGCTTGCATCCCAAATATATAGAAGTGAGAAGACAAGTTTAACTAATAGTATGTTGGCAGATAGGGACTTTATTGGAGAGCTTGTAGACTACGTTGCTTCAGCAGTAAAGTTCGTTGAGGACCTAGGAGTAACACTCATAGAATTAACAGAGCCTATACTTTCAGTAATTGTTGGAGGAACATTAATAATGTTTAAATATACTAGTACTGAAATAATTGATATTTTAAGTAGGGTATTTAAAGCAAAATGTTTAAAAGCTATACATGTATGTGGACCAATATCACCAAAACTAGCAGATATACTTCTAAATAGTGAAGTTAAAATTCTCGACCATGAACATAGTGATATTCCTAGAAATCTTGAAGTATATTCAAGAGAACTACTGGAGAAACATGATAAGTTCATTGCTGTAGGGGTTGTATCATCAAAGAATCCTAAAATTGAAGATATTAACAATGTAAAGAGTCTTATAGATAAATCCATAGCTACCTATGGCGATAGAGTATTTGCCTTTAAGCCTGATTGCGGATTTGCAGGGTTGAAGGGTTTTTTTAAGAGTAATGAAGAAGCATATAGAGTATCTATTGAAAAACTTAAATTAATAGTTCAGGCACTAAATGAATCTAGAATACTCTAAATTCCAAGATATACCTTTCTAATATACTCTGATTTTAACATTTCATCTCCGGTACCTTCAAGTACAATTCTACCTTGCTCCATTAAGTATCCTCGATCAGACATTTTAAGAGCGCTTTCTACATGCTGTTCAACTATAAGTATACTTACTCCTTCATCTTTAATTCTTTCAACTACTTTAAAAAGCTGAGATACTAGCTTAGGCATTAAGCCAAGAGACATTTCATCAATCATTAATAGTGAAGGCTTTAACATTAATGCACGGGCTACTGCTAGCATTTGCTGTTCGCCACCACTTAGAGTCCCAGCAAGCTGATTCCTACGCTCCTTCAGTCTTGGGAAAAGCTGGAAAACAAATTCTAATGTATCTCTAATCTCACTTCCACTCTTCAAGTAAGCCCCCATCAATAGGTTTTCATAAACAGTTAACTTCTCAAATAGCTGTCTACCCTCGGGAACAAGACCTATACCTAGCTTAGCTATTTGATGTGGTGAAAGCTTATCAATTCTAGTATTGTTAAACGTAATTGAACCATCTACAGGTTTAAGTAGGCCGGATATTGTTTTAAGCGTTGTTGTTTTACCTGCACCGTTAGGACCAATAAGTGCAACGCTTTCCCCCTTCTTTACGGTTAGGGAGACACTTCTCAAAGCCTGAAACTTACCGTAAAATACATTAATATTATTAACTTCAAGCATATAATCACCTAGAACACGTATTTTTCACCTAGATAAGCTTCTATAACAGCTTCATTATTGGCTATTTCCTTAGGAGCTCCTTCAGCTATCTTCTGCCCATAATGTAGTACAATGAGTCTCTGAGCTACATTCATTATAAACCTCATGTTATGATCTACTACAAGCACTGTAACACCAGTACTATTAAGCTTTCTTATTAGGTCAATCATTATTGAAAGCTCTGAAGGATTTAATCCAGTAGCAGGCTCATCAAGTAAAATAAGCTTTGGATCTGTTAGTAGAGATCGAGCTAGCTCTACACGTTTCATTTCAACAACGTTTAGGCTTCCAGCAACTATATCCTTCTTTTCAATGGGGAAACCTACAAACTTAAGGGTTTCCAAAGCTTTTTCTCTAGCCTCCTTAAAACTTGAAAGATTCTTCCTACCAAACATTGCTCCACTCATAACGTTTTCAAGTACAGTCATATTAACGAATAAACGAGTTATTTGAAATGTTCTAGCAATACCCTTCTTACATATAAATTCTGGTTTAAGACCAGTAATATCACTACCTTCAAAAAGTATCCTACCACTATCAGGCTTATAGATTCCATTAATTACATTGAGGAGAGTTGTCTTACCGGCTCCGTTAGGACCAACTAAACCTAGAATTTCACCATTATATAAGTCAAAGCTAACATCATTAACGGCAACAAGTCCACGAAACTTCTTAGTAACGTTTGCAATCTTTAATATAGAATCGTTTCCACTCATAATTTTCAGTTTAATTAAAGTAGATACTTATAAGGTTTTCTCAGTAATTATGAGCTTTGTTAACTTTAAATATGAGAAGCACATGTAGCTGATGGCCTAAGTTCACAAGTCACTCCTAACAATAATAAAACTTAAAATATCTGAAGCCATTCTAAATGAACAAAAATATATAAGCACCATAAAGCTAGAGTAAACGGAGTTCTCTCTAAATAAATCTAACAGCTTTAAACATAAACTCACCATAAATAAGGGAGGGAAAACAAGATAAAGTTAAAGTTCACAAAATCCAGTAATGCTTATTTAACTTATACTATTCATATGAATATTTCATTATCTTAATATAGCAGGGATTAGGAAATAATCTGAATTTATCGAGTTTAAGATGTAACAAATATGTCGAATGAAATCTTACAGTTTACGTAATATTTATAGTTATAAAGTATATACTATTTAGGTGAATGTTGTGATTGAAGTAATTAAAGATATTGCTGAATATGCTTTTAAAAGTGGAGCTGAAGTTGTTAAAGTAGCTTCAGCTAGAGATATTGTTGTTGAGGAACGGGTTGTATTTAAATGTACTAGTTGTGAGAACTATGGTAGAAATAGATCGTGCCCTCCATTTTCACCTGGAGTTGAAACCTTTAAAAGAATACTTAGCGAGTATACTTATGTATTAGTTATGGTTTTCAAATCATCAATAAATTCCTCCAGTATAGATGTTGATAGAGCTCGAATTCTATGGGATAGTGATAAGAAAAGGGTTTTTAACGCTTTAATCGCTATTGAGAGGTACTCGTTTAATAGGGGTTTTCCACTAGCATACGTACTTAGGGCAGGAGCATGTAATATATGTCCTAAATGTGACGTTAATAATTCATGTAAACATCAGGAGCTTCTCCGATATCCTATATGTTCTGTAGGTATAAATATCACTAAAACACTTAGAAATCTGGATTTAAATATAGAATTCCCATCTATGAAGCCAGAAGGTAAGCCATGTCTTGCAGCAATATTACTAATAGATTAAAGCCTTAAAATATTCATTAAAGCATAGGGTAACTCGTTAAAACCTTCTATGAGTATATGTATTCCATGTCCAACCTTAGCCATACTTTCAGCTAATTCAACACTTTCCAATCTTCCACCGCCTATTCCAATCTGTAAGACATGTAGCTTTGAGTATTTTGCAGCTACATCTAGAGGATCCCTGCCAGCAGTAACCCATCCATCAGTAACAATAATACCTAAACGGTCAGAAACATCTTCTCTTAGTTGTTCAATCTGTTCAAGACCCTTTCTAAGGCCATCTTCAATATTTGTTAAGCCACCATACTTAAAGTGGAGAATCTTTGAGACAATGTTTTCAATACTTGTCTCCTCATCAATACTCTTTAAAACCTTAGCTTCATCCTTAAATGCTACTATAGAGTAATAATCCTTTTCAAGCTTGTATGCTAAAGCAGCTACTGCTAGAGCAGCCATAATGATTCTATATCCATGCATTGAATTACTTGCATCCAGTATTAGTGCAACAGCTAGTTTTCTCGGGATTTTATTAATGATGGCTATATCTCTATAATCCATAAATGGCTTACCATAATAGTTTTCAATCGTTTGCTCTAAATCAAAGTTTTCACTAAATACTGGGCTACTAGGATACTCAATACGCTTTCTATATCTCCTCATTCCCTTCTCACTTATTTCCGCAGCTAAAGAAACTATAGCGCGACATACATAGCTTTCAATAGCTATTTTTTCATCTTCATCAACATCATCAGAAACATAATGCTTAATAACTAGCCATCTTGAATTCGGCTTAAATCCTTGAGTTTCTCTACTTTTCAATATTTCACCTTCTTTAATTAGGGTTGACATAGACTTATAGATTGATTCTTCACGTTTAATCATTAACTGGGTATTATTAAGATCTAAATCAATATTTTGATTATCTTTAGGTTTTAACGGTTTTAAAGGATTAAATTCATTTTTCTTAATGGAGGATAATACAATTTCAGTAATTATATCTTTCTTCGACCTGTTTGATTTAAGCTGAATATCTATTTTATTATGGAGAGCCATTATAGCAGCTTCAGTAAGCTTTTGGATGTCTAGATTTGATATATTCTTAGTAAGCATAATAATATCTATAGCTCCCCTTATAGAAGCTCCTCTCCTCAAATCCTTGTGTTCACGTGTCTTCCTAGTTATTTCTACAGCAATTTTAACTAGAGAATCATTACTAACTCCAGTTTCCCTCTTAACGATTTCAACCTCTTCATCGAAGCTTTGATAGTTTAAACCTACCCATACAAATCTATCCCTTAGGGCTTCACTAATTCTACTTGTACCTACAAATTCCTCAGGGTTTTGAGTAGCAATAACTATGAATCCCGGCTTCGCTTGAATTTCGCCTAGTCTTGGAATAATTATTTTACCCTCATCCATTGCAGGAAGTAAAACATTCTGTGTACCTTCAGGCATACGGTTTAACTCATTTATAAACAGTATACCGCCATTAAGCATTGCTTGAGTTAATGGTCCTGGAATAAATGCATCCCATACATAGCCTTTCGATAATACTATCGGAGGATCAAACCATCCAGTAAGCTTGGTTTCAGTATATCTTTCATCACCATCAACACGGTAAATAGATCTATTTAAGTAGCTAGCAACAGCTAATGCTAGCTTTGTTTTACCAACCCCAACAGGACCTTCGAGAAGTACATGTTTATTAGAGGTAATAGCATTCAGAATCATTGCTAGCTCTACATCACGTCCAATAACTCCATATTTACTTTTAATTTCATTAACGATATTCATAAACTATACCTAAGTCTTAGATTTTAAATAGTTTTTAATTAAATTCTCAATAGATGCTTTAATATCGTTTGGTATAGGCTCTACATAATGTTCTCTAAGTATTTTCTCCATTTTCCTCTTTACGTTTTGAAGTAGTGTTCTCCTATGTTTTGACCATGTAGTCCATGAAGACTTATCCATAATTTCAGACATTACATATTCTAGAGGTAGATTCCTTATTGTATGTTTTAAACTTAGAAAGCTACCACCATAGCTAACAGCTTTAATAGTATCTACTGCAAGCGTTTCATCATCTACACGTACACCTCTCATAAACCTCTTTAGAATCGATATCAGCTCATCACATATTACTATTAGCTCTAAGCTTCCTGACTTGGCTGATTCGAGAAATCCTAAATCATGTATGAGGCTATGTCCACTTAGTGAGGATATTACTAAGCTCATAGATGCTTCAGCAATAGCCTGCTCATCAAGAATCTTAGAGTCACTCATACCGCCTGTACCCCATGATGGAAGCTGGTAGAAATCAGCTATCTGGGCAAGAATAACCTGCATTAATAGTGTTTCAGCAGTTTCATAGGATACAACTCCATACCGCATATTTAAAATTAATGGTACAGTTCCGAAAACAAATGGGGTACCCGGATTTATTAGCTGGGCAAGTACGAGACCTGCAAGGCTTTCAGCACATCCCTGAGCTATATTACCTGCAAGAGTTACCGGCGCATTAGCACCGCTTATAGGTATTGGCGCATAAATTATCGGCAGCCCTACACTACACCACTCTATAAGAGATTCAACATATTCTCTACCTACAAATAGTGGTGATTGAGGCTCATCATATAGGGAGACAATAGGTCTCCTCCTAAGCTCTTCAATACCTCCAGATATCAATTCTGCAATCTTAATTATGGTTTTTGTTAGTTCTCCATCACCATAGCAGAATACTTGAACATGCTTACAAGTATTGGAGAGTACAATGTATGGTTCGTAGAGTGGAATTAGAGCTGGGGGGATATCGGAGGCTGATGTTAAGCCCATAACGAAGTCTATGTTTTTCAAGGCATCACATAGCTTAGCAACATTAGCCATATCAGATAGTCTTCCAGCTCTACGCTCCCCAGTTTCGAAATCGATTATTGATGGAGCGCCACTACATGGACCGAAAAATACCTTCCTACTGTCAACTATAAAATCTTCCTCGGAATTACGTCCACAAAATCTAATGCTTTTAGGTGTTTTCTTAATGGATTCCATAACCAGGCTTTCAGGGAATTTTACAACTTGCTTTTTAAAATCAACAGTAGCACCAGCATCATAAAGGATTTTTAAGGCGTTTTCATGCTGAATCTGTACTCCAATTTCACTCATTATTTTCAATATGGCATTATGAATGCTTAATACTTGATCTTTATTAAGGATTTTAATTTGCCCCCCTTCAAATCCAGTCCTCATGAAGAAACCGTTTAGCAACAACTTAAATACTTTACTATTAAGAACTGTATGCTTTAAATTCTTCTAGTTTTCTTCTTTCATCGCTTTTCTTACGTGATAGCCTACTAAGTAATTCACTAGTATCAGGAGATATGGATGCTATTTTAAATGATGCTTTAACATATAGTTCCTCTAATACCTTGTTTAACTGTATAGCTTTATCGAGATTGTCTATTTCCCCACTATTAATTATACTATTAATTTTAGCTATGTAACTGCTTAGATTTAATCCTGAAATTGGCTCAAGAACCATTTCTACAATAGTTTCCCTCCTCCTCTTATTAATCAGCTCAATATTTCTTAAATAGCTCTCACTAAGTGAAAGTAGGAAGAAACTTAATTCTTTATTTTCTACTTTCTGTGATATTTCTCTATAGAATAGAGCTACTTGGTTTTCAAGATTGAGAATACAGCTTATAAGGGAGCTAAACGTATATTTCTCTTCCACATTCTACCATCTCGCTATTACTATCTTCTTATCTGTAAAGAAATCTACACAGTCAATTTGACCATGGAGAACGCCGAAGAAGGATTCTCTCCAGCCTCCAAATGGAAAGAAGGCCATAGGTGCAGCAATACCTACATTTATACCTATGTTGCCACATTTAACTCTACGTCTAAATTCACGAGCCTCCCTACCGCTTGAAGTAAATATGCATGCAGCATTTCCATAGCTTGTCTTCGTATTAATCATTTCTATAGCTTCATCAAGATTATCTGCTCTAATAATGTTTGCTACAGGTCCAAATATTTCATCTCTTGCAATAATCATATCTGGAGTTACATCATCAAATACTGTTGGACCTATAAAGTATCCTTTAGGATACTCTGGTACATATGCATTTCTACCATCAAGTATGAGTTTAGCACCTTCACTAACTCCCTTCTCAATATAGTTAATTACCCGGTTTTTAGCATTTATAGAGACTATTGGTCCCATCTCTACAGATTCATCTAATCCATAGCCTAGCTTTAGTTTTGAAGCTGCTTCAACAAATTTTCTTTTTAAAGACTCGTAAACCCCACCTATAGCAACTAGATTTGAACCTGAAAGACAGCGTTGACCTGTATTACCGAAGAATGATGTAAGTAAAGCTGGAATAGCTTTATTCAAGTCTGCATCAGGCATAACAACTATATAGTTTTTAGCACCTGCCTGAATAATAGCTCTCTTACCGTACTCGCCAGCAAGCTTATAAACATATTTCCCAGTTGGTGTTGAACCTACAAATGCAACTCCTTGAACATCTGGATGCTTTATTAATGCTTCACTAACCTCCCTACTTCCATAAACAAGGTTTACTATACCTGGAGGTAATTCCAACTCATCTAGAACCTTAAAACACCACATCATAGGTAGTGGAGTTATCTCGCTAGGCTTAACAACTAGGGTACATCCAAGTACTAGTGCTTGAGGTATAAACCAGAATGGAGCGAGAGCTGGAAAATTGAATGGCCCAATAACTGTAAAAACACCTAATGGCTCCCTAACAAGTGTTTCATCAATTCCTGAAGCTACCTGATCAATATGTTCACCCTTAGCTAATGTATAGGCTATAGCACATGCAGTTTCAATGTTTTCAATAAGTCTTCTAGATTCTCCTCTTGCTTCATCTATTATTTTACCATGATTCTGAGTTGTAATTCTTGAAATCTCCTCAAAATGCTCCTCCATTCTCTGTTTAAGTCTATAAATGTATTGAACTCTTGTAGTTATTGGAGTTTCCCTCCATTTCTCGAAGGCTTCAGCAGCTGCTTTAACAGCTTCATTAACTTCATCCATAGTTGCAAACGGGGCTTCAGCAATAACTTCATCCTTAGCTGGATTCATAACTAGCTGAGTATAGCTGGATTTTGAATCAATCCAGCTACCATTAATGTAGAGCTTTAACCTACCATAGTAGCTTTGAACTTCAGGTAGAATAGTCATTTACATCCTCCTCTCAGCCTCAGCTATACAGTCTTCAAGAATATTTAATGCTTTATCCAGCTCCTCATATGTAATTACTAGTGGAGGCTGAATTCTAATCACACAGCTCTTCACGCCCCCAGATCCAAACAGTACACCTTTCTCTCTAGCTAAATCCCTAACTAGTCTAGTTTCCTCAATAGCGGGTTTCTTACTAACTCTATCCCTTACAAGCTCAACACCAATCATTAAACCTAAACCTCTAACATCACCTATTAGCTTATGTCTATCCATCATCTCCCTCAATCTCTTTAATACATAAGCACCCTTCTCAGCTGATTTCTCAGCTAGATTTTCTCTTAACATGTAATCTATATTTGCTAAAGCTGCAGCTGCTGAAACTGGGTTCCCTCCAAACGTTGATAGGTGATCACCAGGCTCAAATGAGTCGGCTATATCAGCCCTGGCAATACATGCACTTATAGGGAATCCGTCAGCAATACCCTTAGCTAGCGTCATTATATCTGGGGAGACACCGTAATACTCAATAGCAAACATTTTACCAGTTCTACAGAAGCCTGTTTGAACCTCATCTATAATAAGTAATATATTGTATTTATCAAGAATTTCCTTAACGATTTTAAAATATTCTGGTGGACACGGAATAATACCTCCCTCACCAAGTACAGGTTCAGCAATAAATGCAGCAACACCCTTACTTGACGAATACTCAATAACATCCTCAATAATTCTCCCACACTGTAAGCTACATTCAGGATAGTTTAGCTTTAGGAAGCATCTATAGCAGTATGGTGGTGGAGTGAAGAATACTCCGCTAAGATATGGACCCATATCCCACTTCCTCCTACCAGACTGCCCTGTAATACTTAGAGTACCAATAGTTCTACCGTGAAACGAGCACATTAAGGCAATAAACTCATATTTCTTCGTAAACTTCCTAGCAAGCTTTAAACCACATTCAACAGCTTCAGCACCACTATTACCGAAGAATGATTTTTGAAGTGGTTTAGGAGCTATGGAAGCAAGCTTTTCAGCAAGCTTAATAACGGGAGTAACATAGTATACATAGGAGCATACATGAATAAGCCTTTTAGCTTGATTAACTGCAGCATTTACAACTTCAGGGTTACAGTGACCAGTATTAACTACACTAATACCTGAAAAGCAATCTACATATTTTCTACCATCAATATCTCTTAAAACAGCTCCATAACCCTCGTCGACAACAATAGGTTCCATTCTTGGAACAATCTTAGTAATAAGATACTTATTTGCAAGCTCAATAATATTAGAGCTACTAACCATACACATAAACTCACCAAACTACTCTAACAAACAAATATTTAAACTTTTATTAGTGATTTAATTGAAAAATTGTACAAATAAATAT